>OGDF01001637.1_pt1 | contig 32413 bp, 38 predicted proteins | sample 1570141 | NCBI WGS metagenome assembly OGDF01 (sample SAMEA4370581, study PRJEB24528) | human gut metagenome | reverse complement strand
TCAGTCGGTAGAGCGCATGACTGTTAATCATGATGTCACTGGTTCGAGCCCAGTTGGGGGAGCCACTCTAAAATCCCATTAGTAAGCTAAAAACGGCTTGTTAATGGGTTTTTTCTTGCTTTTGTATTGTTGCATATACTGTTGTTTGTTTCTCTCTGTTTCGTGTCATTTAATCCGATATACAACAGATAAACAACAGATTTTTGATGTAAAATAGGCTATTAAGCCATAAGCTTAATAGCCTTATATAAGGTTTCTGTTTCTTGATTTATATAATGCTTAATATCTACATCATAATTAGTGTGGCCCATAAGGGCAATAATATCTTCTTCCCTTGCACCACTTGCTGACATTCTTGTACTGAATGTTCTTCTACAACTGTGTGGTGTTAAATCATCCGGTAAACCCATAAGCCTAGTAGCCGGTCTAAAGTAGTATTTTAAATAGTTATCTTTGTTAAGTGCTTCCCCATCAGAACCACAGAAGATAGTCTTGCCACCGTTGGCAATGCATTTTTCTACTATTTCTTGTACATTAGGGTGGATAGGCACTATTCTGTTTGTTCCGGCATCTGTCTTTTTACCGGCTACAAAGATTGGTATTCCTGTTTCTGTTACCATGTAATTACCGGTTGTAAGCTCTAAGAATTCTGATACTCTAAAATTAAGGTAGCATAACGCATATATGTATTCTGCATATGGTATAACACCAACATTCTGTTTAACTTTCATTAATTGCATATCTGTAAACCTAGTACGCTTAACATCATTTGGCTCAGGTAGTTCAATATAAGTTGCATAGTCTTTATTAACAATATCATTCATCATAGCGTATTTGTACATAGATGTAAGTAAGCATTTTACTTTGTTCAATGCAGAGAATTTTAAGCCCTCGATTATAAGTGGTGTGTTCGTCTTTTGGTAGGTATTCTTTCCGTTCTTGCCTACATACATTAATTGACCGTCAACACCTCGCTTGTGGTGTGCTGATGAATAAAAATCTATAACGGCTTGAAAGTTTGCAGTTCTTAATTCTCTGAATTTCATATTATGCAATGTCATCAGCTTATCCCATGATGTTTTATAGTTCGATTTTGTACTATCGCACAGTAATTTATATGATTGTTGTTTCATCCATTGTTCGTGAAGTTGTTCAAGTGTAATATTGAAGTCAGTAACTGGATTATATTCATAATCTTTTAACGCCGTTTCTGCTTCAACTTTAGTTGCAAAGCTACCTATGTATTTCTGTTCTCCTGTTATAGAACTCATTGCCACCCAAGGCTTAGACTTAGTATCTTTGCGACAGTATATAGAGCCTGTGCCTTTAGTTCGTCTTGCCTTTGTGGTCCTCTTTTTTATTTCTTGCAATTTACCACAGTAGGGGCAAAATTTGAAATCATCCTCAAATGTTTTATTGCACCTACGATTTATACATTTTTTCATTACAATACACCTCTGTTCTCCGTAAAAAGGGTGCAAAAATACCTTGTGAAATAAGTTGAATTTTTCACAAGGGTGTGGTACAATATTACTGCAACAAATATTGTATCATTACACCCCAAATGTAATGGTTACGCTCTTTGGTACGCCAATACCAGAGGGCGTTTTTTTATTTTATTTTACTTTGACATTAACAAAACTAATGTTATCTGTTTTTAAGTTATCGTCAAAACATCTTAATTCTGCACCAACGGTTTTAGGCTGTTTATATGGTGCTTTTTCAACTTGTGCTGATATTATACCGGTTGATTGTGGAGCAACTGGGTCAGACATAATAATATCATTATAACTAACACCATCAAGTGTTACTGTATCTGCTTGAAATTCAAGTTTTTCGCTAGTTTTGTTCTTTACTTTGAAATTAACATATGTTTCATCATATTCGGTTGTTACATCATGAAAATAGATGTTAATTTTACTATTACTATAAACTAAAGTATCTTTCTTAGGCTTTGTAGTAGTTTCTTCTTCATAGTCATCATAATCATCATAATTATAATCGTAATCGTCATCACTATCATAATCTTCAGTTGTTGGTTCTTCTGTTGTAGTTGTAGTTTCTTCTATAGTTCCATTATGTAATATCAAATCACTACCAATGACATTGTTATATAAATTTTCCATATACTTTTTTAAACTTTTGTCACCATAAAATTCAATTTCATAGTCTTCACCATCAACTATAAATTCAACAGTATGTGAATAATTGTCTGATGATGAATCAAGGTGTGTAGTATCTAATGCATCTACACCATCAAAAATTTCAAACATTTTGGAATGTTTATCTTTATAATCTGCATCATTATCAAAGTAATCCTTTGAAGATTCTAAAGTGCTATCACTTTCTTGACATCTTACCCACATAAATATGTAACCGTTATTACCATCAATGGTATAGCAGTATTCTTTATCATAAATCACATCATTTTTACTTTCTTCTTCTTCCCATTCATCATTTATAGGAACTTCAAGATTTTTGATTGTTTTTGAACTATTAGTTTCTAATATTGATTTGTCAAATGAAACACTTTCTTCACTATTATTTTTATTTGAGGATGTTATTTTATCACAACCAACAAATATTAGTGAAAAGAATATCATACCAAAAACAAACACTAAAAAACCTATTGCAATTTTTTTACTTGCATTCATAATAATACCCCTTTTTTAATAAGCAATTTTAAATTTTGTAACGAATTATATAATTATTTCACCTCAAATCTATAACTATAATTCTAGTTTTTTCTTTGCTATGAAGTTTTCAAACTGCTTGTACACCTGAATTTCTAATGATGATGTTAGAAATTTATTTCGACTGTACAGCAGTTTCATTCTTTCAGCTCTAATCTTAGAAGCTGAATAACTTATAGAACATAGCTTTTGTATTTGTTCTGCTGAATGAATATCTAATGCCCAAAGTACACACGCCGGAGCAAGTAACCTACTTGCGAATATGTCAGCTTGTGTTTCTTCCTCAGGTTTAACTACATCAAATGTTCGATTATATTCACCGTTGGTGAGAGGATGACCAAGATAGATGTGGCCAAGCTCGTGAGCAACAGAAAATCTAATTCTTTCTTTGCTCATACTATCATCATATATAATGTACCACTTATCAGATATTAACATTGTTTTTGCAAATTCTTTGTTATTTAATAAATGCACTGTACTATTCTTAGCAAGTGTAATATTTTCGTCTTTACAAATTTTAGTTACTGACACCGGTAAACTAGTAATATTATGATTTATAAGAACATTCCAAGATGCGTTTCTTGCGTCTTTGTATTTTCCATAGTTAGTTATCATTAGGATCACCTCACAGATATTATCTGTGTAGGTGATTTTTTTATTCACTAATAATTAAAACTATTGTCAAAGGTCATCATCAGATGATGGTTGTTCTTGTGACTTTAATAGCTTTAATTGTTCAGCAGTAATAGTTTCCTTATATGGCTTATGGTAATCAGAACTCCTTGCTACTGATTTAACTTCAATTAGTGATGTAACATTAAGTAAAGTATCAACAGCATTTTGCATATCAGGTCTTGAACGATAAGCTAATATAACCTGTTTTTCATGTTCAGTTAAAGATATATTTTTTTCAGTTTCTGGTGTACCAATTAATTGATTAATACTAACATTAAAAATTTCACATATTTTTGCTATCAATTCAATATCAGGGGAATTGTTTCCTTTAGTCCAATTCGTAACAGCTGATTGTGAAACATCAAGCATTTGTGCTAATTGTTTCTTTGAAATAGTATTTTTATTATCATTAAGTAATTTATTTAGATTAAAGGTAAGATTATCTCTTAATTCACCCATCATTGTCACCTCTTGATTTGATTGTATCACACAAAATTAAGAATGTAAATAGAAAAATTAAGAAATTCTTAATTATTTTTTAGTTTTACTATTGACAATTAATAAATTCTGAATTATAATGACAGTAAATTAAGAAATTCTTAATTATTATTTTGAGAGGTGATATTTATGGTAAGAGATGCTATAAAACGATATTTAAACGAAAATGGCATAAAACAATCATACCTTGCTGAGAAAATAGGAATGAGTGCTCCTACATTAAGTGCCTTGCTAAACGGTAAGAGAAGTTTTGAAATAGAAGAATATATTAATATTTGCAACGCTTTAAAACTTCCGTTTGATTTTTTTATGCCAATCAAAGTGTAGGTGATATGTATGACAACTGATGAAAGAAAATATTTACTGTTAGATGATAACGGTGAAATGTATGTAAATGTACCGGTTAAGGTTGCATCTAAGTACCTTAATATCTCATATAAGAGTTTGTATGAGATGTTAAAACAAGACAAATGCCCTTTTGGTACATCTGTACAGACTGAAAAAGGAGTGTGGGTGTTTAATATTCCTTGCGAAAGGTTGATAGCATATGCAAGGGGTACTGACCTATCACTTAACAGTAATTTATCATTACTTAATGATATGGTCAGTAACCTTGTTACTGCACTCCAAGGTGCGACACAATGACACTTAGAATTAATACTACTTATAATGCAGTAATTAAAGTTAGAAATGTTAAAGAAGCATATGTGTTGGGTAATCTGCTTGTAATAAAGCAGACAGACAACCGTAGAACATTTTACGATTACAGCAAGATTAGAAGTGTTATCCGTATAGGCAGAAGAAAGAAGGTGTAACCAATGGGAATATCAAATGTAATGTTAATTGTTATTGCATTAGTCATTGTTATACTAGGTTTGGTGCTGAAAGTGATTTATGAGCAGAAAAAAGCTGAATTGTACAAAGATTGCTTTCAAAAGCTTAGCAACAATTACTATCAGCTATCCAAAATAGCTGATAGTATTTTAAAAAATTCAAAAAGGGTGAATGAAATTAACGCAGAACTATTAACAGAGCTAAAGCAATCTAACAAAGAAATTGAAGAATTTAAAAAGCAACAGTCAGTACCAGCTGAAACTGGTACATATGATTCAGTTGTGAAAGGTTCAAATGATGAAGAAATTTAGATTAGTAGGTTTTATAGCTTCAGTTGTCATAATTGCAGTAATTTCCGAACTGAATAACATCACACTGTTTAGTAAGTTTGGTGGTATTACTTTGATACCTGTGCTTTATTTCCTTGTTACATATGTAGTGCCTTATATGGTTAAGGATTATGTTAATGGTTGGAAAGAAATCATTGATGATAAAGAAGTGTGCTTTACCAAGGACGCATATTTAACAAAGACTTTTGAAGAAGCAACAGGTGAAAAAGTTGAAACACTTGAAACAACTATTGAAGGTGAAGAAATTGAAAGCGTATGAAGCAAGAAACAAATGGGGGTATAGAGATTATGCAACAGTTGTTTTTGCTGAATCAGCCGGAAAAGCAAGAGCAATAGCATTATATACAGAAGCGTGTGAAGGCTGTGATTTCACTGATATTGAAGTTTTTAGAGTTCCTATTTTGGATAAATATTATCAAGAAGGAAAAGTTGAAATGGATTGGACAGATGCTAAAGATAGAATTGCACTAGTTAAAGACGGTGGGTTTACTTGTAGTAGAGAAGTGGTTAACCCAGATTGTGAAAATTGTCCGGCAAAAAAATGGTGTGATGAATACAATGATAAGTTAGAAAGGTTGGAAAACTAAATATGATTGACTATAATGTAACATTCGAGTATTTACACGGGTTTAATAGGATGTGCGACAGCTTTAAACAAGAAGATTGCACCGGATGTAGTTTTTTTGAAGAGGACAAGTGTGTATATGAAACTTTTAGAAGTACTGACCCACAGGAATGTATAAATATAGTTCGAGAGTGGTGTAACGACCACCCAGAAGAAACACTATTATCTGTCTTTTATAGTTTTTATCCATGGGCAAAAAAATGGAATACCGGTATCCCAGACTTATGTATTGCCAAACTGGGGGAAGTTGATCCTTGTAATGAATTATTTAACCCAAGTTCGAGAAGATGTGTAGAGTGTTGGAACACACCGATTTGGAAAAGGGGAGTGAGAAACAATGATAAACAACATTGAATGGCACAGAACTGACGTAAGACCTCGTGAAAGTGGTAACGTTATTATGGTTATGGAATTGGGCTGATGACTTTTATAGTGCATTTTCATACAAGGAGTATTAAAGATGGATAAATTTAATCAATTAGAAGAACTAGACAGACTAGCATATAGTTTTGGCAACACAGATAAAATGATGATGTCATCATTACATTTTGAAGAGAGAGCATATGTAACTACTCTTGCTAGTCTGTATATGATGTACGACCTTGTAGGTGTACATATAAAAGATAAGGTAGTTAAGATTAAGCAAGATGCCTTGAAGGACTACAGAACTATACATAGTGAATTGTATTTCGAAAGGCTGAGTTATCAGCAGTGGCAACAATCAATTAAAACTACTGAAAGAAAGACTAGAGAGCTTACAGAAACTCTTAAAAGTGGTGACTTGCAGAAGTCGCTAGAGCTGGCACTAGAAGTTATAGATACATTATTGAAAGAAAACACGCTAGCTAATATGTACAGAGCAGTGATGCAAAGTGCAGTTACTGATGATGAAATAGATTCAGCAGTAAAGGAATATACTGTTGAACATAATCTTGATTTAGACAGTAAAGAGATAGAGAAGATAGTATATAGGTTTATCACAAGTCTAGGTACATCAGAAGATTTGTTGTGTTTCAAATCTATGACCAAAGAAGAAATTGAAGAGTATGCTAAAAGACTTCCGGAGCGTGAAGTTGACGGTATCAGAACAGAGATTAGCGAAGAATATATAAAAGCCCTATCAGCTAGTTAAGCTGATAGGGTACATATGGAACTGTAGCATAATCGGTAATGCGTTGAAACATCCGTACATTTCAAAATGCAAGTTCAATCCTTGCCAGTTCTAACACTTCCGTCTGCACATCAAATTGTGATATTCCTTCATTTCATAGATTATATTTTTTAGGTTTTTGGATCTCCTGTTTTTAAGTTTAAATTCTTTAAGTCCTTCAACGCAGACGGACATAGTCAAGGGGAAGGCTACTACTCTTGTAGTACCTTGACTATCACATATATGGAACTTTAGCTTAGGGAAAGCGTTGTAAAGATGTTAAGATGCCCATCTGATACATTACAAAGAGTTGGATCATGCCCAACAAGTTCCGAACTGGTTTATTTTCTTGCGTGACTATTTTTATAGATATTGCAGTAGTCACGCACATCTCCGGCGATAGCATAAGTAATGCACAGTGTTATCTAGGTGCAAATCCTAGTTGCCGGTCGGTTATCTACCTTTATTTTATACTGTTTCGTGGTGGTGCATATCACACACTGCACCACCAAATCTGCAGTGGCCAAGCTGGTGGTTTATTGAGTTCAACCCTCAACTACTGCATACCATGGTGAGCCATTGGCTTATTTCCTTCTTTGATTTTAGGTCCTATCCGTAAAAAGATAGGACCTAAGGAGAATAATAATGAAATTTAAATTAGATAATTACAATAAATATAGAAATAACAAAGTTGAATATGATGGCATTATCTTTGATAGTAAGAAAGAAGCTAAAAGATATGCTGAACTAAAGCTACTTGAAAGAACCGGAAGAATTAAGGAATTAAGAAGGCAAGTGCCGTTTACCCTCATTCCTAAAATTCTTGATCAGAACGGTAAGTGCATACAGAGAGCTTGCAAGTATTATGCCGACTTTGTTTATAAATTAAATGGGAAGTTGGTTGTTGAAGACACCAAAGGTGTCAGAACAGCTGAATATAAAATCAAAAAGAAACTGATGTTATATCAACATAACATTATTATCAAAGAAATTTAAGAGGTGAACCATGGATATTAAAAAGATAGTTAATATCTGCAAAAAGAAAAGTGCTTTTCGTGTTAATAAAACTAATGACGGTTGCCAATGGTTTGGTGATGGGAAGGCTATGTATTTACTATCTCCTGATATACCATTTTTATCTGCTGAAGTTATTAGTGGATTGTATGAACTCAGCAAAGACAAGGTAGAAGTAGGATATAGGCTTCATTGTTCTTTGTCACCGGGTGAATTAGAATTACTTGCTGACACTACGGAAGATGAAGAAATGTTAGTGCCATTACATATGAATGTTGTTTATGGTGGTACATTGTTATTGCCGTTTCGGTCAAGTCAAGGGTTAATACTCATTGATAGTGAGTATTTAAACCCATTAGGGAGTAAACCAAGTGGATTAATGTTTACTTTGCGTGGCGAAAACATTGTTGCAGTAAAAAACGGTATGCTTATTACTGCAATAATTAGTGCTTATGATGTTAATAGAGATGATGACTTTACAGAAGAGTTAAAACAGTTGTATAAGCTTAATTCAATCAGCAGAGAAAAAGAGTTTTTGAAAAATAAGAACTTTGATGAAATGGAAGGTACATCAGATGAACAGGAAGAGCTGTGAGGGTTGCCTTTACTATAAAGACGGTAATGGCAGACGAAAGAAAAGCAGTTACGAAAGGTTTTGTCATTATATGATTGATGAAGGTAAGCCAAGAAACTGCGACCCAGCAAATTGTGATAAGAAAGTTATTGATTTACCTATTCCCAGATTGGGAGCATTACCACTTCCAAGAAGGTGATAATGTGAACGGTAGAATAAGGCTATTAACTATTCAAAGACTTTTGTTGAAGAAAGGAAAGACAACTGTTAAAGAGATACAAGCTGAAATTCTAAATGTATATAATGAAAAAGCAGAAAGAAAGGCTATCTATAAAGATATTAGAGCCTTACAGCAGTTTTATCATATAAATAAGAAGAAAGCAAACGATACGGTTGTTTATATATTAGAAAGGAAAAACAATGAATAAATTATTTCCTATCATTCTTATTTTATTACAGTTTTGTGCTTGTATTGGTTATGTTGTTAGTAAAGATTATAAGATGGCTGTTTATTGGCTATCGGCTGGAATATTAAACATTTGTGTGACTTTCTAAGTCAAAAAGGAGATAACTATGGAACAGAAACAAATACCTATTGATATGTTAAGACCTCATCCGGACAATCCAAGAAAGGACCTGGGGGACCTTACAGAACTTGCAGAGAGTATCAAAGCCAGAGGTGTGATGCAGAATCTAACCGTAATACCTAAGTATCACTTAGGTGAAATCGCCTATTATACAATTCTTATCGGTCATAGAAGATGTGAAGCATCTAAAATTGCAGGACTTAAAACATTGCCATGTACTGTTGTAAATGTAATGTCAAAAAAAGAGCAAATAGCAACAATGTTGCTTGAAAATATGCAAAGGTCCGATTTAACGCCACTTGAACAAGCTGAAGGTTTTCAAATGATGATTGATTTAGGCGAAGGCATAAGGAGCATTGAAAAGAAAACAGGCTTTTCTGCTACTACTATCTGGCATAGAGTTAAGTTACTCGAACTTGATAGGGAAGAACTACGAAAGTCACAAGAAAGAGAAGTTAAGCTTACTGATTACATAAAGCTTGAAAAACTAAAGAATGTAGAAGATAAGAATGAGTGCCTAAAAGAAATAGGCACTAACAATTTTGACTACACATACAACTCAAAACTTCAAGAACAAGAAAGAAAAGAAAAGCAGAAGGTTATTAAAAAGGAACTTGAAGATAAAGGGTTAGTTGATATTTCTGACGAAGAATATAAGTATCTAGAATATGACAGGGTTGTAGCTTGTCGCTATGTAAATATAGATATAGATGAATTGATAGCGAATGAAAAAGTGCAATTATATTTTGCTTTGTCACCGGTTAGCACTGATTGGATAGTTATTTATAAGATGAAATCAAAAGCAGTTGAAGACAATGCTGATGAAAGAGAACAAGAAAGAGCAGAACGAAAAAAGATTAGTGATAAGCAGAAAAGAGACGAAGAAATACTTAAAGAAAATTTAAGTATCTTGGAAAATGTACGAAATACTGCAAAAGTTACTGTTGATGAATTTGTAAATAGATATGCAGGTAATAAAGGTGACGAAAATCTTTTACTAAACTTTATTATCTATTTACAATCTAACTATGGTATGTATTTTTCTGAAAAGAGTAAGGAAGATATTACAAACAATCAAGGTAATTATGATTACACTAGAGATACGAATATACGCAGAGTTATGTTGTTGTACATAAGAGCATTGTTGATACATTGGAGATATTTAGCAAGGAAAACAGATTATGATTGTTTCTATGATGACAAAGCTGAATATAAGAAGGAATGGGCAAATGTAGATGCATATATCAATTTTATTGGTTTGCTTGAAAAACTAGGTTATCAAGTAGCAGACGAAGAGAGAAGTTATTACAACGGAACTCACCAAGCCTACAGACAAGAAGAAAATTAAATAACAAACAACAAAAATCTTTGATAGAAAACCTTAAAAAAGGACCTATCAAAGATTTTTACTATCACAATAAAAAAAGGCTTTAGCCTTTTTACTGACCTTGTAATGGGTATTAACAACTCAACCACATTGATATAAGGATAGATAATCATGAAGAGAAAGAAAAAGCATTACATAGATTATGATTATGAAAATCAAATAGTACAGCAGTATGAGAAAGAAGAGGAAGATACTGTTCTAAGGTTGTTGAAAGATGGTGTCATTAGTCATTGTTACGCAACAAAAGAAATTTTCGCAGGTAATCAACTTGATGTGGAGATTTATCCAGAATTCACACGCAAAGAGAGTTGTACACTAAAACAGAAATTAAAGAAGAAAACTAAGAAAGCAATTAAAGACCTTAACGATAAAAATGCAAGGAAGTATTTCGCTAGACTAGTCAATACAAATTTTACTGATGATGATTATTGCATCACATTGACATACGCACCTGACAACCAACCACAAGACTATGAATCAGCACATAAAGACATTACTAACTTTCTTAGGAGATTAAACAGGCGAAGGAAAAACCAAGGCATACAAAATGCAAAATATGTATATGTGACAGAGAAGAAAAAGAATGGCTATCATCATCACATCATTGTTGATAGTCAATTAGACCTCACAATGAAAGAAGTAAATGTTTTGTGGGGTAAATCAAGAAGAAATGATATTAAGCTATTAGACACAGACGAATTTGGATTAACCGGTATTGCGTTCTACCTTGCTAAAGACCCACAAGGACGGAAGAGGTGGGGAAGTAGTAGAGGTTTGAAAAAGCCTACCGTAAAGAAAAATCATTATAAATTTAGGAAGAAAGACATTAGACAAGCTATCAGCTGTGAATATAACTTAATTGACAAGTTTAAAAAGCTATATCCACAATACACTTTTACAGATGTTGATATTAGATACAATGACATTAATGCTATGTTTTACATATACGCTAGATTGCGTTTGTAGTATCTGTAACAAAAGTAACACCAAAAAATAAAACACGCACATATGTACGCACACGATAGGAGAAGAAGAGAATGACAATGTCAGAACTAAGAGAAATGCGAAAAACTTACCCATCACTAAATCTAGAGCTAAGAAGATTACAACAAAAGAAAACGGAATTAATCAAAGAAAATACTGTAACTGATACAGTTGTGGGGTCCTCAGCTGAATATCCTTACACATCTCATCCGGTATCTGTTGAAGGCTTCATGCTGACTACAGCAGTAAGAAAGCAGTTGGATAGTATTAATGAACAAATCAATAAGATAATCGATATGCAAAATAAAGTAGATAAAGTTATATCTAGCATATCAGATAATCTTGTTAGATATGCAGTTATGCAGTATGTTGTTGAACAAAAAACATGGGTTATTATCTATTCAAGTCTTGATACATACTGCGAAGGTGCTACTGTTGATGCACTAAAGAAAAGAGTTGCAAGAGAAATTAAAAAAATTTAAAATTTTTTCAAAATGTGTCCCATTTGTCCTGTTTGTCCCATTTTAATATGTTATTATTGAAAATAGAGAAATAGCATAGTAGATATAAAGGCACTGCATAAGTTAAAAAATGTAGTGCTTTTGTAGTATAAGGACGGTGAGGTGTTGTGGCTAAAGTTGATAAGTGGATTGAAGAAAATGGTCTTAAACTAATTGAAGGTTGGGCAAGAATGGGATTGACCGACCAACAGATAAGCCACAATATCGGCATTAGTCGCAAGACACTCTCAGAATGGAAAAAGAAATATCAACAAATAGATACTGCTATTCAAAGAGGCAAAGAAGTTGTTGATATTGAAGTAGAAAACTCATTACTACAGAAAGCTTTAGGTATTTTCAAAACAGTTAAAAAGCCGGTGAAGGTTAAGACTGTTGAATACAAAGACGGTAAAAGAGTAAAAGAAGTTGAGCATATAGAATATGCAGATGAACAAGTGTATATACCACCTGATACTACTGCTATGATATTCTGGCTTAAAAATAGAAAACAAGAGAAGTGGAAGAATGACCCACAACTTTTAGAATTGAGAAAAGAAGAATTAAAGATAAAGAAAGAAAAGCTAGAAAGTGATTGGTGATGTAATGTTATCAGACTTCTACCGTACAGTAGAATGGAAAAAGTTAACACATATCATCAAGTTATCTAGAGTTGATAGCAACGGCTTGTGGCTATGCGAACATTGTGGAAAGCCAATAGTTAAGTCTTATGATTGCATATGTCACCACAAGATATATCTAACAGAAGAAAACTATACTGACCCAAACATTGCATTAAATGAAAACAATATTGCACTGCTTCACCACAAATGCCACAACCGTGTGCATAACAAGTTAAGTCAGCCTATAAGACAAGTGTACCTTGTCTATGGTTCACCTCTTGCAGGTAAAAGTAGTTATATTGATGATGTAATGTTGCAAGGCGATTTGTTGCTAGACATAGACCGAATATGGGAAGCAATATCAAATCTGCCTTTATATATTAAGCCAAAAGAACTAAAAAGCAATGTGTTTGCTATAAGAGATTTAATATTACAGCAGATTAAGCACCGACAAGGAAAATGGAAAAATGCCTATATTGTCGGTGGTTATCCTTTGTCAGCTGAAAGAAACAGATTGGCCAACACATTAGGTGCAAGACTTATCCACATTGATACCGACAAGGAAACTTGTTTGGATAGATTGTTAAGGTGTGAAGATAGAAGAGATAAAGAACAGTGGAAAAAATTTATTGATGAATGGTGGGAAAAATTTTCAGCATCATTTTGAAAGATATCCCCCCACCAAGAAATATTTGATAAGGCTAAAAGAGACTGTGGGAAGTTCTTAATTCTCGCAGAAAGTCGAAAAATGAGATTTTTCAAAATCAAAATAGCTAACTTTTTAAGGATAAAAGAAATGAAGAAAAAAGATACTCAGAGAAAAGAAAAAATAATTGAATATCTTAAAAATAATGGGTGTGATGTTGGCTTTATAGACCAAGCTGTTGATGAATTTATCTTTTTAGAAAACAGATTAATAGAATTAAGGAAGTTACCTTTCATACAATTTCATCCTAAGAACAAAAAGCTTCAGAAAGTAACACCAGCTAGTAAGCAATATAAAGAATTGCTACAGCAGTACACAAATCTGCTGAAAGTTTTAAGTAAGTTTGCCGGCAATGATGATACAGAACAAAGTTCACCACTTAGAGAATGGGTTGAAAAATATGTTAGTAACAGAAAAGACAATATGGACGGCTGATAATTCGTGGTTACTAAACTACCATGCACAAATAGAGTGTGGCACAATTATTGTTGGCCAAGAGTTGTGGCAAGAACTGAATAATCTTAAAGATGATTTTAATAATGACCGGTATTATTACAATACTGATGATGCCAGATTGAGAATGAACATTATGGAAAATTGTATAAGGTTAACAAAGTCACCTTATTACAACAAGCCAATGAAACTTATGTTGTGGCAAAAGGCATTTATTGAAACCATTTATTCATTCAAAATGGCCGAAACAAATTTTGATAGGTTTAAAAAAATCCTATTACTAATTACAAGAAAAAATACTAAATCGGAAACATGTTCAGCTTTAGGGCTAAGTGAATTAATTGTTGGCAATGAAGGATCTGATATAGTATGTAGTTCTAACGATGACAACCAAGCTTCAATTACTTATGATGCAATAGATACAATGAGGCAACTAATAGATCCACACGATTTAGACACAAAGAAGAACCAACGTTTTATTATCAATAAATCTAACGGATCTAAAATTTTTAAGCTATCTGATAGAACACGAAACAAAGAGGGCCGTAATATAGATTTTGCTATTGTTGATGAAACCCACGAAATGAAAAATAATATCATTGGCAAGTCAATAGAACAGTCACAGTCCTTGAAAGATAATCCCAAGTTTATCAATATCACAACGGAAGGTTTTGTTATTGACGGCTATTTAGATGATGAATTAAAAAAAGCTAGAGCAGTAATATGGGGCGAAGATGATGGAACATCAGCTGAACGATTACTACCATGGCTATATACGCAAGATTCAGAAGAGGAAATATGGCAGAACAGAAAATCGTGGGTTAAATCTAATCCAACATTAGGTATTGTGAAAAAGTGGGATTATATGGACGAACAAGTTGACATTGCAAAAAAATCAAAAGCAGATAGAATTTTTGTCTTATCTAAAGATTTCAATATCAAACAAAATGGTGTGGAAAGTTGGCTAAATCTTGAAGACTATGATTATAAAGCCGTTTATAGTCTTGAAGGTTTTAGAAATTGCATTTGTTTAGGAGCGTGCGACTTATCTGAAACAACTGACTTGACAAACGCAAAAATTTTATTAATGAAACCAAATGACCCTGTAAAGTACATCTATTCACATTATTTTATTCCTCAAAGTAAACTTGAAAATAATGATGATGAAAATGCCGGAGCAAAATACAGTGAATGGCTAAAACAAGGCTTGTTGACAGTTAGCGAAGGCAATGATATAGACTTATCCTTAGTTGCTGATTGGTTTTATAAGCTTTATAAAGACTACAACATTAAATTATGGAAATGTGGCTATGATCAGAAGTTTGCAAAGGACTTCTTAACAAGAATGGACTATTACGGTTGGTCACGCAAGAATGATGATATGGTTATGATACTTCAGAATGCAGAAACTCTTAACAATGCAGTTAAGTTGTGTGAAGCAGATTTTCAACATCAGTTAATTAATTTTAATGATAACGATATGGATAAATGGAATTTGAAAAATGCAAGCTTGCTAGTCAATAGTAAAGGTTGTTGCATGCTTGTTAAAACAGAGCCAAGTAAAAAAATAGATGGTGCAGTTACGCTTGTAATCTTATATGAAATGTACAGACGATACAGAACAGAGTATAAGCAAATGATTGAAATGAGGTGATAACTTTGGGCTTTTTTAGTAACATATTTTCAAAACTATCTGCTAAAAAGCAAAATAAACATTACATTGATATGATGAATGGTTACGCTCCGGTATTTAGCCAATTTGGAACTAACATCTATGCGAATGATATTGTACAGCAATGTGTTAATTGTATTTCGGCAGAAATGAAAAAGTTATCACCGGAACACATTATACGCAGTACTAACGGTGATACTGAACCGTCAAAAAGCAATTCTATTCAACCGGTACTGAATGAGCCAAACGAATTCATGACCACATCCGACTTCTTAGAAAAGACAACAAATTTATTATTGCTAAATTTAAATGCATTTATCGTTCCGGTGTGGCGTGAAAAAAGTGATAGAGGTGTTACAACAAGAACACTTGAAGCTTTATATCCTATTCAGCCAACACAAGTGGACTTTATTCAAGACAATAGTAATGCATTATTTATTCATTTCTACTTTGCAAATGGAACGGATTACATACTTAAACAATCAGATGTTATCCATTGGAAAATGAGATACGCAACTAATGATTTTATGGGTGGTGACTCTAATGGTCAGCCAGATAACAGTGCACTTCTAACCACATTAGATACATATCACACATTACTTCAAGGTGTGGCCAAAGCTATGAAAGCTAGTTATGCCGTTAACGCTGTTGTGAAATATAACGGTATGCTTGATGATGGAAAGACAGAAAAAGCATTGAAAGAGTTGGAAACAAAACTGAAAAATGCTGAAAGTGGTTTTCTGCCTTTGGACCTCAAAAGTGAATTTGTACCAATCAAAAAGGAAACTAAACTTGTTGATGCAGACACATTAAAATTTGTTGATGATAAAATTCTTAGACACTATGGAGTATCTTTACCAATCATTACAGCAGATTATACGGCAGAGCAGTACGAAGCTTTTTATCAGAAGACACTTGAACCACTTATTATATCTTTAGGACAAGCATTTACAAAAGTATTATTCACAAAGCGTGAAAAAGGTTTTAATAATGAAGTAGTCTTTTATGCTAATAAGTTGGAATTTATGACTAAGTCGCAAATTCTAGAAATGATAAGACTACTAGGGGACCATGGAAGTCTATTTGAAAATGAAGCTAGAACTGCCTTAGGTTTAAGGCCGTTGGCTGAACTAAAGGGCATTAGAATGCAGTCACTAAACTATGTCAATGTAAATGATGCAAGAAAATATCAAGTAGGGGATGAAAATAGTAATGAATAAGCAACACGAAGTTAGAGCATATGACTTTGAAATAAGAGCCAAAGAAGATGAAGAACATGGCACTTATATTGAAGGTCAACCTATTGTTTATAACAGCAGAACTAATCTAGGCTATTATGATGAAATTATAGAATCTGGTGCATTAAAAGACACCAACCTTAAAGATGTTAGATTTCTAGTTAATCATGATTTTAATATGATACCTTTGGCTAGAAGCAGAAACAACAATAAAAACAGTACAATGCAAATGACTGTTAATGATGAAGGTATGAGTATTAGAGTTAATCTTGATGTAGAAGGTAATTCTAAAGCTAAGGAATTATATTCAGCAGTTAAGCGTGGTGACATATCCGGTATGTCATTTGCATTTAACATTGATGATGAAGAGTGGGAAGATTTAAAGACAGACCACCCTACAAGAAGAATTAAAGCTATATCACAAGTGTTTGAAGTGTCAGCAGTGACATTTCCGGCATATGAAGATACTAGTATATCTGCTAGAGATAAAATGGCATTGGAGAGTGTCAAAGATGTACTGGATAGTGCAAAGAGGTCATTGGATAATGACGATAAGCAGTTAGAACTAGAAAAAGAAAAAATTAAATTACTTAGTATTTAAGGAGAATGAAAATGAAAGAATATTTTGAAAAACTTATTGAAAGAAAAAAGAAAAAATTCAAAGAATTACAGGAAAGAGCACAGAACAGTAATGATGTTGCCGAAGTTCGTTCTATTGGTCAAACTCTTATTGCATTAAGAGATGAAATTAATGATGCAGAAGAACAGCTCAAAAAGCTAGAAGATGACGATAACAATGAAGGTAACAACGAAGGTAACAACGAAGGTGACAACGAAGGCAACAACGGTGAAAGCAAAAACAACAACCCTGATGCACGTTCTAAAGTTATCAATGGTGAAATTCGTGGTTCATTCGGTCTAAAAAACGGTCAGTCACAGAAGAGAGAAGAAGACCCATCAGATACAGTTGAATATAGAACAGCGTTCATGAATTACATTTGCAGAAATGTTCCTATTCCGGCTGAACTAAGAGAAGCAACAACTACTACTGATGCATCAGCAGTAATTCCTAAGACTATTGTCAATGAAATTGTTAAAAAGCTAGAAAGCTACGGCAATATTTTCGCCAAGGTTAGAAAGCTAAATGTACAGGGTGGCGTTAATTTCCCTGTAATTGACTTAAAGCCATCTGCAAAATGGATTGATGAAGCTACAGCAAGTGAAGATCAGAAACTTACTGCAAACAAGTCAATTTCATTCAATTATTATGGTATTGAATGTAAACTAGCACAGTCAATTCTTGTAAATGTTACAACTCTTGAAGTTTTCCAGCAAGAATTTATTAATCTTGCAACTGAAGCAATGATTAAAGCTATTGAAATTGCCATTTTCAATGGTACCGGTGTAGGTCAGCCTTTAGGCATTATTAAAGACACTAGTGTTACAAATGTAATTACACTTACAGCAGAAGAATTTGGTAGTTGGGAAGGTTGGCACAAAGTTAAAGCTAAGATTAAGAAAGCTTATCGTAATGGTAACTTTATCATGAACCAGTCCACCTTTGATGAAAAGATTGATGGTATGGTTGATAACAATGGCCAACCGGTAGGCAGAACTAATTACGGAATTGACGGTGAAGAAAAGTACAGATTCATGGGCAAGGATGTTGAAACTGTTGAGGATGATATTTTACCATCATACGAAGATGCAAAAGCTTCAAATGTAGTTGCAGTGTTCTGTAACCTTTCCGATTACGCAGTTAATACTAATCTAGATATGACAGCTACCAAGTGGGTTGATAACGATAATAACAAAATCAAGAATAAATTAATGATGATTTTGGATGGCAAGCTAATTGACCCTAACGGTGTTGTGCTTATTAAAAAGGGTGAATAATTAATAACAAAGGAGCAATAGCATAATGACAGAGGAAAAACTACTAAAGGCAGTTAAAGCATCACTAGGCATTACCGGTGATTATCAGAATGAAACATTACAAGTTTATATTGATGAAGTTAAACAGTATATGTTGTCAGCTGGTGTTGATAGCGTTGTAGTAGAAAGTCAACTTGCTACAGGTGCTATTGCTCGTGGTGTTGCTGACCTTTGGAATTACGGTGCCGGTGAACTCTCTAACTACTTCAAAGAGAGGGTTACACAGTTGGCATTTACGGTAGGTGATGATGATGTATAGACCAACAACAATATTCAACTCGGTTGCAGAATTACAAGTTGTCACTACTGAAACTAAAAAAGGCGTACTAACAAAGACATACAAGACAGCAGATATAATATACTGTTGTTTTCGGTCATATGGTGGTACTGAAAAGGTCAGCAACAATGTTATTATCGTAGAAGATACAGCAGTAGTAGAAACATGGTATAGACCGGACATAGAAGCTAATTGCCGACTAATAGTTAATAATAAGACCTATGAAATTATTAGTGAACCTGAAAACATTGAAAATCGTAATCAGTTTATGCAGTTTAAGGTAAGAGTAATTAAAGGTGGTGCTTGATGTGGCCAAGTCGAAAAATAAGGTATGGTTTGATATATCAGGCTTTACTGAGTTAGCAGAGAGATTTAGTGATTTATATAAGAGCACTGATAAAATTGCTAAAGAGTGTTTAACTGCTACACATAAGAATGTAACAGAGAAAATAAGCAAAGATATTGATAGACATACTGTGACAGGTGAAACAAGAGAATCACTATACAGAGAACCGGCAATCAATAAAGAAGGACACGATTTTTATAGTGTTAATGTTGGTTTTGATATTGCTGAAGGTGGTTTAGCTTCAATCTTTTTGATGTATGGTACACCAAGAATGAAACCGGACACAAAGTTTAGGGCTGACCTTTTCGGCAAAAAGACCAAAACAGAAAATTTTGAAATTCAAAATAAAATATTTCAAAAGTATGTAAATAAATTGAATGGGGATTAATATGGAAGATGAATTAATTAATATACTGTCAGAATTCGGGTATGGTGTTTTTCTTCAAGGTTCATTAACAAAAGATGAACCCTATCCCAACAATTTTTTTACATTCTGGAATGTGTCAAGTGATAGCACATCACATTATGACAACGAAGAAACAAGCATTATATACGAATATGATGTTAATTTTTATAGTATTGACCCAGAACAGGTTTATACAGTTTTGAGAGAATTAAAAAAGATATTGAAAGACAATAAATTTATCGTGTCCGGTGACGGTCATTCAGTTGTAAGTGACGAAAAGACCCACACCGGACGTGGATATACTATCTATTACAGAAAGGAAGAACAATAAATGAAAGTTGAAGAATTCCGTGGTGTTAGAGGTGCAGTTATTGCAGAAGTAACAAAAGATACAGCAGAAGAAATTACATACGGTAAGGTTATGTCACTTGCCGGAGTTAGTGAGATTAGCAAGTCTACAGAAAGTAGCAATGAACCACATTACTACGATAACCAACCAATGGTTACTGTATCATCAACAGGTAATGACGAAATAGGCGTTAACACTTCTGCACTACCTCTTGACGTTTATGCGACAATTACAGGACAAAACTACAACGAAGAAAAGGGCGTACTAATCGAAGGCGAAAGAAAACAAAAGTATTTTGCTTTTGGCTATATCACTAAGCTAACTGACGGCACAGAAATGTTTGTATGGCGTTTAAAGGGTACATTTAACATCCCAGACGATACCCACACAACAGAAGATGACGGCACAGAAGCAAACGGACAGGAACTAACATTCACAGGCATCAACACCACTCATAAATTTGATAAGAATGTAGACGGTAGTGGTAACAAGATGTCAGCAAGAGCAGTAACACTTAATACTAGTGTTGATAAGTCAATGACTGAAACTGCGTTCTTTAGCAAAGTTCAGACACCGGACACACTCTTTACTGAGTAAAAATAAAGCAAGGTTACATAATTAGTAGCCTTGCTTTAATCTCTATTTGAAAGGCTACTAATTATGATTAAATTAGACATAAGAAATAAAAAGAATAAGATTGTAAAAACATATGAAGCACAAGAAGTTAATTTAAGAATGGGAACGGTAGAAGATATTGTTGAAGTGCTTAGTATTGATAAAGCTATTAATGCTAATGATACAGCAGTAAACTTATATGAAGTTATATCAACAGTAGTAATGAACAGCTATGCTATGTGTAAACCAATTTTACAAGATGTGTTCCCAGAACTGACATCAGAAGAATTAAGGAATGTTAATTTTAAAGATGTCATTAATGTGGTTATTGACATCATTAAATATTCAATTGGTGACATTAATGCCGTTTTCGGTAACACAAAAAACTAGAAGGGGGTAGGGAGCAAAAGCAACCTACCCTATCAGAAACATTATTTGATATGAAGATGTCCTTGTGTGAAAGGCATGCATCTTTAGACCCTTTATCATTAAGATACTATAAGTTTCACGAACTCATTAAAACGTATCAAATGATAAACAGGCACGATAAGAAGATTAAAAAGGCAATTCAAAAAAAGAACGTCATCAGAAAACCAGCCGGGGATAATTGGGTGTGATGAATTATGGCTAATAAGAACAAAGAAAATCCAACAACAAAATTTAAAATTGATTTAAGCGAATTTAAAAGGAATATTGCAGAAGCTAACAGACAAATTAGGCTTGTTAATTCAGAATTCAAAAAAAATACTGCCGGACTAGATAATTGGAGCAAATCAACGGACGGTGTTAGTGAAAAACTCAAAGCACTCAATAAAGTATCTGAGTTAGAAAAAACAAAGCTGGAAAATCTGCAAAAGCAATATGAACTTGTAAGCAAAGAACAGGGCGAAAATTCTAAATCTGCACAAGATTTACAAATTAAAATTAACAATCAGTCTGCAACAGTTGCCAAAGCTGAAACCCAAATTAAAAAATTCAATGAAAAATTAGCTGATTTAAAAGCTAAAGAAGACGAAAGTAAAACATCATCTGAGAAGCTAAAAGCTGAAATAGAAAGCCAGTCACAAAAAGTTGATGAACTAAAGCAGTCTTATATTAACGCAGTCCTTGAACAAGGCAAAAATAGCGAATCAGCTAAGGCATTAAAAGAAGAACTATTAAAGTTATCCACATCTTTAAGGGATAATAAGGAAAAGTATGCAAGTGCAAAAAGCAAGGCGGAAGAATATGCTGGAGAACTCAAAGATGTAGGTGATAACGCTGAGGACTTAGACGGTAGCTTTACTGTAGCTAAAGGTGCTATGTCAACTTTTGTTGCTGACGGTGTTGAAGTTGTACTTGATAAGCTGAAAGAAATGGTTACTGACATTGGTAGTGTAGAAACTGCTTACAACAATTTCAGTAATCAGACGGGCATACAAGGTAAAGAATTACAGAAGTATAAAGGTGTCTTAGATGAACTGTATGATGACGGCATGGGCGAAAGCTATGAAGATTTATCTGACATTTTGTCTAAAATAGTTCAGACAACTAAAGAAACTGACCCATCAAAGATTAAAGAACTAGCAAATAATGCAATAGTTCTACGTGACACATTTGATTTTGACGTACAAGAAAGCATGAGAGCCGTAAACATGCTTATGGACCAGTTCGGAGTGAGTGGTGAAGAAGCTTTTAATCTTATAGTCCAAGGTGCTCAAAATGGACTAAATAAGAATGATGACTTATTAGATAGTATTAATGAATATTCAGTGCATTATAAGCAGTTAGGCTATAATGCTAACGAGTTTTTTAACTCGCTCAAAAATGGTACTGATGCTGGTACTTTTAGCGTTGATAAACTAGGCGATACAGTTAAGGAATTCGGTATTAGAATTAAGGACAACTCAGATTCTACAGTAGAAGCATTGCAAGAAATAGGTGTAGTTGCTGATGACAATTCTAAGGTATATCAAAATCTTACAAAAGAGAATGATACGCTAACAACAAAAATATCAACGCTGGAACAAAAAATTAAATATGCAAAGATACAACAACAAGGCTTTACAGATTCTACAAGCGAGTTAACTAAAACTAAACTTGCAGATAATATTAAGAATTGGACAACAGAATTATCACAATCAAAATCACAACTATCCAAAAACAACACTGAACTAAAGAAAATGGATAGTGAATCCAAAAACGGAAAGCAGTCCGCTGGCGAACTCATGGAAGAATTCGCAAAGGGTGGCACATCAGCACGAAAAGCAACCACAAAGGTCTTAAAAGCCTTAATGAATATGAAAGATAAAGTTAAGCAGAACGAAGCCGGTGTTGCTATATTCGGTACAATGTGGGAAGACCTCGGCATTGATGGTGTTAAGGCTTTGATGAATGTTAATGGTCAAGCTGACAAAACAAAAAAATCAATGCAAAAAATTAATGATGTTGCTTATGATGATGTTGACAGTGAACTTAAAGTCCTATATAGAACTGTACAAACAAAGCTGATTAAACCGATTCTAAAAGATTTCCTACCGGATGTGGAAGATGGAATTGAATGGACCATTGATAACTTGCCAACTATTGGAGCTATAGCAAAAACAGTAGGTGGATATTTACTATCTATTTTCATAGGTAAGAAGGTATCTTCTTTTGCAACACAAATTACTAATCTAATTACAACATTTTCTACCCTCAGAAGTACCACAGAGGGTTTAACAACTGCACAGAAATTGTTGAATATTGCACAGAGTAGTAACCCTATCGGTGCAATAGTAACTATAGCTGGTACATTAGTTACAACATTCATGGCACTTAACGATTTATTCGGCGATAATGCAGACAAAACATCAGAAATGAAATCTAAGCATGATGAATTATACAAATCTATTGACGAAGAAACAAAAAAATGGAAAGAACTTAAAGAAGAAAGACAGAAAGCTAGTCAAGATAATACGAACGAATTCGGTTATTACGAAACTTTATTAGGTGAATTGCAACAAATAACTGATAAAAACGGTAATATCAAAAAAGGGTACGAAGAACGTTCAAAAGTTATTACATCTACATTGTCAGATGCATTAGATACAGAAATCGAAAACAATGGATATGTAATTACATCTTACGATAATGTAATTAAAAAAGTGCAAGAAGCTATTGCAGTAAAAAGAGCAGAAGCACAGCAGAGTGCATATGGTGATTCTTACGATAAAGCAAAAGCAAACATAACAGAAGCACATACTAATATGACTAATGCAAAAGATGCAAACGAAAAAGCACAAACGGCGTTGAATAATGAATATTTAAAGCTGAGAGAAGCACAACGAAAACTAGAAGATTATAAAAGAGAACACAAAGGTGAAGACTACTACGCACAAGGTAATTTTACTGATTTAGTTTCAGCAGTAAACAGTTCCCAACAAAAAATTGATAATAGCTTATCAAAAACGGCAAAAAATGCAAGTAAGAAATTTCATGATGCACAAGAAACATATTTAGGATATGTTACAACAATAAAAAATTACGAAGGCGTTACATCTGCTATGGCAACAGGTGATATTAACAAAATAAATGATGCAGTATCTAATATGACAAGTGGACTTGTTACAGCAGAAAATGCAACGTTAGAAACGTTAATACAACAAAAAAAGAATTTTTCAAAGTACTATGAAAATTTGAAAAAAGAATTAAAAGAAGGCACACCGGGTGTTTCACAAGAAATGGTTAATACAGCTAAGTCAATGGTAGATAAGGCTAATAAAGAATTAACTAAATTAAAAAACAGTGGTCAATATGCTGGTGAAGCACTATCAGATGGCATTGAGAGTAAAAAGAAAAAAGTTAGTGACACTAGTAAGAAGGTTGTTGATGAAGCAAAAACAAAGGCTTTACATACAGCAGAAGGACTATTCTTTACAGGTACAAAGGGTGCTGACAAAATCACAGAAGGCTTAAACAAAAATAAAAGTAAAGTCAGTGATTCAGCTAAGAAAACTGTAGGCGAAGCTAAAAAAAGTGCAGACTATAAAGCAAGTGAATTTTTCTGGACAGGTAAAACAACTGTAGGTGAAATTACAAAAGGCATTAATAAGAATAATAGCCAAGTTGGAAACGCATCTAAAAACACTATGAATAAAGCTAAAAAGGAAGCCAATAAGGTGAAATCTAATAGTGTTGGTGAAAACTTTATTTCTGGTCTTATCGAAGGACTTGAAAACAATTCGTTAATCAATCAATTAATAGATAGTGCAAGTAGTGTAGCCGGAACTATTGTTGACACCGTGAAAGATTGGCTAGGTATTCATTCTCCTTCAAGAAAAGGTATATGGCTTAGTGAAATGTTTGGTGAAGGACTTGTTGAAGGTGCTGAAAATAGCGAAAAAGCAGTATCTAAAGCATATGCAAATACTGCAACAAATGCATATAAGTCAGCTAACCAAGCACTAAACAAGAATCTTGAACTTGACCCGATTTTTACAGAAGGTTTAAACCAAGCAAGGGCAAATTTAGCTAATGCTAATCGTAATATTTCACAAGCAACTAAAGACAAAGCAACTAGCAATGTAAACAACACAACTATTAATAATACGTTTAATCAAACTAATAATAGTCCAACCCCTTTATCAAGACTGGATATTTATAGAGATACAAAAAATCTGATTAAACAAATTAAGGTGACAGACAATGTTTAATTTAATCGTTGAAACGCAAAACGGCGAAAGGCTTGATTTTTCGCAAGTACGTGATAAGTATGACATTCTATCTATTGACGGTTTAACATCTCCGGACACAAATATAAACACTTCTAACTTATATTATGCAGACGGTTGTGTAATCAATTCAATGAAGGCTGAAAAGAGAAATATTGTTATCAATTTGAACATTAAGCCCCCGATTGAGTTGAATAGATTAGAACTATACAAATTTTTTGCTTGTAAAGCGAAAATAACGCTATATTGGACTAATGATAGTAGAGATGTGTACATTAAAGGCATTGTTGAAAAGTTTGAAACAAATCTTTTTGACAAGGTTCAGCAACCACAAATATCTATTATCTGCCCGCAACCTTACTTTATATCAACTACAGAAGATGTCATTGGTTTTACTGATAGCGAAAGTCTATTTGAATTTCCTTTTTCAATTAGTTGGCCACCGGGGAAGGCTATAAGCGAAGGCAAGGGAAGAATATCACAACTAGTTGATGTAGGTGAAGCTACAACAGGTATCATCATTAAAATTTCAGCCGTAGGTGGTGCAGTAACTAACCCTACAGTAATGAACAGAACTACAGGTGATACTTTTACTATTAATTACACTATGTCAGACAGTCAGCAGATTGTAGTTAATAGTAATGTAGGTGAAAAGTCAATTTATTTATATACAGGGAGTAGCAAAAAGAATTTTTTATCTAAAAGAAAATACGGCACACAATGGATTACTTGTGTGCCTGGATATAATGATTTTTACTATACAGCAGATAGTGGTAGTGACTATATGCAAGTTGAGTTTATTATGGCTAAGAAGTACCAAGGAGTGTAATAATGGAAGTTTATTTATTAAATAGTAGTTATCAACCTACAGCAGTTATAGATAACTATAAATCACTTATATGGACTAGCAGATATAACACACCCGGTGACTTTGAACTATATGTACATGCTAATAAGGATATACTAAATCTTATAGAATCAGCAAGTTTTGTACAAAGAGATGATATACCAGAAGATTTAATGTTGATTGAAAAAATTCAAATAACAAAAGATAAAGAAAATGGAACTTATATTATCGCAAGTGGCAGAAACTTATTGTCATATTTATCAAGAAGAATTGTAAAAGAATATGCAGACTTCACGAATGAAAAAGCAAGTGATATTATCGTATCACTTATAAAAACTAATTTTTTGCCAATTTCAGACCTAGAAGATGGCATTGGAATTGCAAAGCTTCGGTACTGCAAAGGTTTTGATATAGATAAGCGTTTGTCAAATATGGGTGAAACTATAACAGCACAATACAAGGGCGAAAATGTATTAGATAAGATTATGGAAATCTGTCAAGCTAACAAATTTGGCATGAAAATTAGGTTTGATAGAGAAGCATATGAAAATAATAGAAGCTACATTCTTTTTGAACTTTATAAAAGAAAAAAAGTTGATTATACTTTTTCAGAAGAAAACGAAAATATACAGAATATTACTTGTACAACTGATTATACAAACTGGAAGAACTGTGCAATAGTATATGGAGAAGGCGAAGGACGTACACAGTGGGTGCGTGAGGCTTTTAGAATGCAAAAACTAGAGTCTTTATACACGGGCTTTTTCCGACGGGAAATATATGTTGATGCAAGTAATACATCAGCACCGAACACTACGAATGGTCAAGATTTTTACGAAAAATGTTTAATTAACAAAGGCAGTGAAGAATTACACAAGTCAGAAATAATGAACATTAAAACATTCCAAGGCACAGTTATTGCAAAAAAGGACGATTTTCGAAATGAATATGATGTTGGCAACATTGTTGAAGTTGAAGATATTGACAGTGGCTTATGGGGTGAAGTAACTATAACAGAAGCAACAGAATGTTGGGACGATAGTGGTTATACGATTACTTTAACTTTAGATGACCAAAACATTTACAATAGTGGAACATTCTTATAAGAGGTGATTAAATGATTACATACGGTTTTTTTAACGCAGTCAATGGTGATAGAAGATATAGTGCTGACCAGCTTGGCAACTATTTTAGAGGTTTAATATCAAATGGTGTGTTTGAAAAAGTTGGAAAGGCTTTTATAGTTACATCAAATAATGATATGTCAATTAATGTGGGCTCAGGCAAAGCGTATATCAATGAAAAATGGGTTGAAAATGATAAGACTGCTAACTATAGCATTGATGCATCAGATACAGCATACGCAAGAATAGACACAGTAGTAATAAGGCTAGATTATACTGCCAGAACTATTAGTATTAAGATACTTAAAGGTACTGCATCACCAACACCAACAGCAGTTTCGATAACAAGGAACAACAGTGTTTATGATTTAAAACTTGCAGAAGTTAAAGTTAATGCTAATGTAACAAAAATTACTACATCTGATATATCAGACTATCGGTTAGATACAAGAGTTTGTGGCCTTGTCACAGGAGTAATAAAACAAGTAGATACATCTAAATTATTCTTGCAAATGCAAGAAGATTACAAAGCAGTGAGAAACAGTATAGCTAAAGATTTGAATGTTAACACACAAGTATTAACAAGTATGGAAACAAGAATTGCTAACGGAACTTTTGTAGATTTCTATGTAGGAAAAAGTTATACTCCCGGTGACAGTTTAATTGTAATGAATGAAAAGACAAGTCATATTTATGGCACTAGTGAATATACGATTACACAAAATGGAAATAACTACTATTTAAATTTTAAAGAGCAACCAGCAAATGGCTCTAAGATTAACATTATTCTGGTTAAATCCTATGTTGGTGGCACAGGTTCAGTACCTTTTTATACAAAATCAATGCTAGATGCTAAATTTAGTTTTGATAACAGCTATTTGTTTGATGCAAACGGCAAAATTTTATTATCTACATCTAGCAATAGTCTAGGTTCAAATTTTGCAACGAATAACGATAAAGTTACAGTTGCTTATATTAGCAAAAATGTTACAACTGTAGCTGAACCAGCTTTAAAAGATTGCAAAAACTTGCAGAAAATCTATGTTGACAACACATCAGATAAGATTAAGCTACCAAGCTATGTAGATAGTAACATTGTAGTTTACAACGATACTGAAAAAGATACATTTTTTAACTACGCTGAATTTTTACTACAGCAGTTAAATAGTTCTAATGTGAAAGATGAAATGTTGCTTTTTAACAAAACCAATACTGCTGATTTTATCAATGAAAAACAATGTGGTAAATTTGTATCAGATAATGACGATAATGTAGGCTACTATGATAGTAGTGACAATTCTTATAATATTACGACTAGTTCAGATAATAGCAAAAAATCATATTGGAATTTTATTCAAGATGTTAATGTAGAAGGAACTTATTTTATAGGGTTTGACTACGAAACTAATACTGATTTCCATTTTTGTATCAGACAAGACAATGTATTTACTGATTTAGGTAACATAGGGGCAATTACAGATGGTAAAATACACAGATTTGTAACCAAAGTTGACATTGGAAATGCATTAAATATTTATCAAGTTTATTTTTCGGAAAAACCAAATATCAAATGTAAAATAACAAATATCTTTGTTATGAACAAATTTGATTATCTAAAAGAATTTGATAACTTGCAAGACTTTATTACATACAGTCAAAATGAAGTATCCCCAGAATTGTTTGGTGCTGTTGGTGATGGTATTTACGACGACACAGAATCATTACAATCTGCTATTGACTATTGTTTTAAAAATGGAGTTCAGCTAAAGTTACGAAGTGGAAAAACATACTGTATCAGCAAACCACTTAATTTGTCTAATACTGCTGTACTTATTATTGATGGCAGTTGGTCAACTTTAAAGGCTAAAAAGACAATGAATTATATGCTTACATATGATGGGTCAGCAAATACAAAAAATGATGTAAAAACGGTTGTTAAGAATATTACAGCAGACTGTAACGGTGTAGCTGGTTTTATTGACTTAGTGTATTCTTTTAAATTTAACTTAGAAAATTTCCTCGTAAAAAATTGCAAAACAACTGCAATTAATATCCAAAAAGGGGGTTCTTTTGTTTGTCAAAATGGAACTATTGTTGGGGATTGCACACCGGACAGCAGGGCTATCTACAATGTCACAAGTGATTGTCACTTTACTGAACTAGTAATCGTAGACATGAAAAAAGCAATTTTCAACGGTGGAACAAACTTTTACAGTAAAGTCCATGCATGGTTAACCGGCAATGTTTCAAATAGTATTTTCTTTAGTCATTTTGCTGGTTTTGCTAGTTTATCGCAATGTCAGTGCGATACATATGAAACAGGCTATTTATTAAGGACAAGTTACGATTTATCATTAAACTCTTGTACTTATTACAACAATTATCACTTGTATGATAGTGATATTGTTCCTGTGATTTTTAAATTTAATGATGGCATATCACCGTTTGCAAGGCGTATTTGTTGCAATAACTGTAGTTTCAATTCGCCAAATATTAATGCTGTAATGAGTAATGTGAAAGATGCACAGATTTCGTTCAATGGATATAATCATTTTATAAACATAGAAGGTGCTGATATTATTAGTAAATATGAACCATATTTACAGTCAAAAGTTACAACAGATTTTGACAATGCTTTGAATAGAATTACCTATCGCAACAATCTATGTTATTTTGATTTTTCACTAAAATTTACATCTACAATATCTGCAAGTAATTTGCTTGAAATCGCAACAATAGCAAGTCCTTATTACCCATCTCAATCGCAAATGTTCCAAGTCTTTTTAACAAAAACACTTGCTGGTAGTGATTGTATGGTTGCTAAGATGTTTATTGATACCACTGGCAAGGTAACATTAAGAGTTCCTGGAGGTGATGTATCAGCTTATCAATATTTATATGGTCATATTTACTATGAACCAAAACAAATTAGTGATTAAAATAAAAAGGAGAATAAAATGAAAGAATTAGTATGTACAATTTTTGGTGTTGTGGGTAGCTTTATTACAACACTTTTTGGTGGATGGAATACAGGTATGATAACTTTAATTATTTTTATGGCAGTTGATTATGTAAGTGGACTTGTTTGTGCAGGTGTATTTAAGAAGTCCTCTAAGTCAGATAACGGTGGACTTGAAAGTAGAGCAGGTTTTAAAGGATTATGCAGAAAAGGTGTAACACTTCTTGTTGTGCTTGTTGCTTATCGTCTAGATTTGTTAATTGGCACAAATTACATAAGAGATGCAGTTATTATTGCATTTTGTGCAAATGAACTGATTTCAATTGTAGAAAATTGTGGTCTAATGGGAGTACCAATGCCACAAGTAATCACTAAAGCTATTGACCTATTAAAGAAGAAAGGAGAGGATAAATAATGAGTAACAGTAAACTTGTAAGTGTAACTAAATTAAGTCCTTGTCACTCAGGACTAAGAACCCATACTATTGACCGTATCACACCACATTGTGTGGTTGGTCAGTTGTCGGCTGAATCTATTTGCAATTGTTTTACAAGCCGATCAAGAGAGGCTAGTTGTAATTATGGTATTGGTACAGATGGTAGAGTATGTTTGGTTGTGGATGAAAATAATCGTAGTTGGTGTTCATCAAGTAATGCTAATGACCAAAGAGCAGTTACAATTGAATGTGCTAGTGGACTTGAAGAACCTTATACTATGAACAGTAAAGTATACAAATCTCTTGTGAATTTGTGTGTTGATATTTGCAAGAGAAACAACAAAACAAAGTTGTTATGGTTTAATGACAAAGCAAAAGCCTTGAATTATAACCCTAAGTCAAATGAAATGGTGCTAACAGTCCACAGATGGTTTGATAATAAGAGTTGCCCGGGTAATTGGCTTTACAGCCGATTAGGGAAACTAGCGAAAACTGTAACTAAGAAGCTACAGAAAAATGAGAAAGTTAAACTACAAGGTAATGCAGGACTATATAAGTACAGCTTTAAGGACCCTATCGGTAATGTCAGTACAAAACTTAAAACTTTAAAAAAGGGAATAACAGTACAAGTTATTGAAGATGATGGCACAGGTTGGGTAAAGGTTAAGGCACTACTTACAACAGGTTGGATTGCTACAAGTCATCTTGGTAATGCTTGTACTCATTCTAGTTACAAAACAATTACAGTTAGTAAAGGTACAAGAGTACGCAGACTTAATAGGGCAGAAACAAAGTTTGAAACCGATACCAAACTTGGTGCAAGTCATAAATTTAGACTTATTTGTACAATTACTAAAGGTAAGTATGCCGGTTGCAAATATGCAAAACTTATCAGTAAAGATGTGAATAATGGCAGAATGTATTACATTTATTAATAAGAATTAACGATAATAATTAATTTTTGAAATATATCTTTAATTTTGAAAATTATTAAATAGATTTTCAAAAGTTTTGAAATGCTTTTGAAATGTTTAATTAAAGTTTTGAAATTTTAAGCAAACTTTAAAACAAATCAGTAATTTATAAAAACAGTAAAACAAAATCAATTTTTCGTGCAAGAATATACCCCACAACAGTTACTACACCGTTGTGGGGTTGTTTTACTTTTGTGGGTTATTTGATTGTAAATTTTGCATAACAAGGGAAATTCCTTGCCTTACAATATCTGCTTTTTTAAGTCCTGTTTGTTGAGTACAGTAATCAAGATTAGCCATATCCTTTTTAGAAAGTCTAACTAATAATGACTCTGTGCGTGGTTCAACGGTAGGACGGCCCATTTTGGGATTGTTAGTCTTTTTTATATAAGCCATTTTATTTACTTGCCTTTCAGTTCAAATAGTGTTATTATTAAGTTGAAACAAGGATGGTGGCAAGTGAACCATCCAAGTTTCAATTTTGGTTGTTGCTCTACTTATTTATTAAGTAGAGCTTTTACTTTTTCGGTAGCCTCTTCAAGATTTTTGCTTTCTTGAAGAATTGCTAAGATTTTTCTTGTCTGATTTTCTTCAGCTACTTGTAAGAGTAATTCGCTTACATTCATATCATCCATATGTAACTCCTTTCCGGCACTTGCCACCTTATTTGTTAAGATTGTTTACCTTTCTTAACTGTCTATATTATAACATTTGTATATACAAAAGTCAATACTTTTTTTTAAAAATTATAAATATTTTTAATTAATTTTAATACAACGGATAAACAACAGATATTTAAAATAATCGCATAGATAAGCCATTTATAAACATTTATAGTTTGACTGTTAATCATGATGTCACTGGTTCGAGCCCAGTTGGGGGAGCCAAAGAAAA
>OGDF01001624.1_pt1 | contig 32537 bp, 47 predicted proteins | sample 1570141 | NCBI WGS metagenome assembly OGDF01 (sample SAMEA4370581, study PRJEB24528) | human gut metagenome | reverse complement strand
GACAATTACTGGATCTTATTTAAATAACAGGTCCAAGAAATTGTCCGCACCTCCTAGATTAATCTGACTCTTTCTATATATGTTTACAAGTGTTGAAAGAAGCCAATTAGGGTCATTTATTCACTTTTTTAATAGTGAAAAATAGATTTATTCTAGTTACCAGATCACTCTTTAATCTCTGTTTCGCTATCAGATAATTTATGCTAATATATTTTAAAATAAATAAAGAAAATTTCATAAAATGAAAATATCGCTTTACAAATAGGGATAACGAGTATAATATATAAGTGTAAACAGGAGGATAATAATATGAAAGTTATTGTTACTAAAGATTATGAAGAAGCAAGTCAGAAAGCAGCAGAAATCATGCTTGATGTTATCAAAAATAAACCAAACGCAAACCTTGGCCTAGCTACTGGTTCTACACCAATCCGTCTATATGAATTAATGAGAGAAGATCATAAGAAAAATGGAACAAGCTACAAAGATATCAAGTCATTCAACCTTGATGAATATTATGGTTTAGCACAGGATCATCCACAGAGTTATTACTATTTCATGTGCAATCAGTTATTCAATGAATTAGATATCGATAAGAATAATATCAATGTTCCTAAGGGTAAGGGTTCAATCGAAGAAGTATGTGATGAATACAATGCATTATTAGCTGAAAATCCAAGAGATATCCAGTTATTAGGATTAGGTTCTAATGGACATGTTGGTTTCAATGAACCAGGTACATCATTTGATTCAGTGACTCACTACATTGCATTAAAGCAGAGCACAATCGAAGACAACGCTAAACTATTCTTCAATGGTGATTTAAGTGCTGTTCCTACTCATGCAATAACTATGGGTATTTCTAATATCATGGAAGCTAAGAAGGTCTTATTAATTGCGACTGGTGAAAGAAAAGCTAAAGCAGTTAAAGGCTTAGTTGAAGGACCAGTAACAGAAGATCTACCAGCTTCTATTCTTCAGAAACATGAAGATGCAATCATCATCGTTGATGAAGCAGCTGCATCATTATTATCTAAATAATTTCTTAAGGCGCTTAGGCGCCTTTTTTTTGTGCTATAATTTTTTTGAGGTGATTTCATGAAAGCGATGAATAAAGAAAATCCAAAATATAATGACTGCACAGAAAGAAAGTCACAGTTATATGAAAGAAAAGGTGATTTTAGAACACCATTTATGAGAGATTATAATCGTATAATATTCACTACAGCCTATAGACGTTTAAAACATAAGACACAGGTCTTTTTTGCACCTGATAATGATCATATATGTACACGTGCTGAACATGTGAATCTAGTAGAATCTATTAGCTATACAATCGCCTATCAATTAGGTCTTAATACTGAACTTACACGTGCTATAAGCGCTGGACATGATTTAGGACATGCCCCTTTTGGTCACGGAGGAGAAAAGATTCTATCTTCTTTGTCTATAAAACATGGTTTAGAGCCTTTCTGGCATGAAAAGAATAGCCTTCATCTCATAGATGATTTATGTTTATTAGAGGATGATCAACATATTGAACATAATCTTGATCTGACTTATGCAGTGAGAGATGGCATTATAGCTCATTGTGGCGAAGTGAATCAAAGAAGAATTAAACCTAGAGATGAAAAAATCGATTTAAAAGACTTCAAATCACCAGGACTCTATCAACCTTATACTCTAGAAGGGTGTGTTGTAAAAATCAGTGATAAGATAGCATATCTGGCAAGAGATATAGAGGATGCATGGAACTTACATATACTTAATGAAGAAGATATGAAAAACTTAATAGAAGAAATTAATACAGTTGTTCCAGGTTTATTTAAAGCAATCAATAATGGAACAGTGGTCAATTACTTTATTCAAGATGTGATTCATAATAGTACGGAGGAATATATTGGTTTATCTGATGAAGCTTTTGAAATCATGAAGATATTTATGAAATTTAATTATCAAAAGATCTATGAAATAAAGAAGGTTAAGATTCATACGCAATATGTACAATTGATTTTAGAGAGTCTCTTTTCTTTCTTATATGAGTATGGACAACATGACAATTTTGTTTTAGACTTAAAAAAAGATGCAGAACGTTATCCACTCATTATTAATCATTATATTAAATGGTTGATACGCTATAGTACTTTACTTCATGATGAACGTTATCAAAATCATATAGTCTATGACTTTGAGAATGATTCACTTGCTTTAGAAAAGAGTATTATTGATTATTTATCAGGGATGACAGATCATTTTATTATTGATGCATTTGATGAATTACTTGCATATAGATAGGGGGAATTTTTATGCCAATTAATATACCAGATGATTTACCAGCATATAAAGTTTTAACGGCTGAAAACATCTTTGTGATGAACCAGACGCGTGCGACTACGCAGCGTATTAGACCTTTAAAGATCTTGATTGTAAATATCATGCCTTTAAAGATTACAACTGAAACACAATTATTAAGATTATTATCTAATACACCATTACAGCTTGAAGTAGAACTTATTCATATGTCTACACATGATTCTAAGAATGTCCCTAAGGAACATTTACTTACTTTCTATAAGACATTTAAAGATATTAAAGAGAATTCTTATGATGGTATGATTATTACAGGTGCTCCTGTAGAACAGATGCCTTTTGAAGAAGTAGACTATTGGAATGAACTATGTGAAATCCTTGAATGGGCCAAGACACATGTCTTTAGCTCTTTCTTTATCTGCTGGGCTTCACAGGCTGCTTTACATTATTATTATGGTATTGATAAGTACTTATTGAAGCATAAATTAACTGGTGTATATCGTCATCATACTAATCAAAGAAAGATGAGAAGAAAGATTTTAAGAGGTTTTGATTATCAGTTCTATGCACCACATTCACGTTATACAACTGTTTTAAAGGAAGATGTTGCAAGTAATTCTAACTTAGATATACTTGCAGAAAGTGATGATGCAGGTGTCTATTTAGTGGCTTCTAAGGATGGTTCTCAGTTCTTTGTGACAGGACATCCTGAATATGATCCAGATACATTAGATAAAGAATATAAGCGTGACAAAGAGAAACCAGATGTCATTGCAGAACTACCTAAAAACTATTATCTTGATGATGATCCATCTCAGGAAATACAAGTAAAATGGCGTTCACATGCCTATCTCTTATTCTCTAACTGGTTGAACTATTATGTTTACCAGGAAACACCATATGATCTAAGTGATCTTCATGAACGTAAGAAATAAGCCATCTTTCTAGGTGGCTTTTTGTCACCAAAAACTATAATCATGTAAGTAAATCTTAATATTTTTGTAAGGAATTTGAGATGTTTCTTTTCAACATTTCACGATATAACTATTGTGAGGTGAAAAGAAATGCGAGTATTCAAGAAATGTCTTTTAGTTCTAGGAATTCTATTACTCATATTATCAGGATATATTATATTTCGTTCAGATACTTTTATAGAAGACGCTTCTACAAATCATGGCTGGAATCTTATGCTTGTGAATCATACAAATAGAATACCAGATAACTATAAAGTGATTCTTACAAAGCTAGATAATGGGAAAGAAGTAGATTCACGTATCGTTCCTGAACTATCACAAATGTTTAGAGATGCGAGAAAAGATGATATTTACATGCAGGTGAATGAAGGATATCGATCATCTTATTCACAGCAGAAGATCCTGGATAATCGTACAAACTATTATAAAAATAAAGGTTTATTTACGCTTCTTGCAAGAAGATATGCATTAAATTATGTATCAGCCCCAGGTACAAGTGAACATCAATTAGGGCTTGCAGTGGATATAGTAGGGGATTACCGTTATACAACCAATCAGTCTGCTTATAGATGGTTAGAAAGAAATGCATATAAATATGGTTTTGTGAAACGGTATCCTAAGAGCAAAACATCTATAACACATATTAAGCATGAACCATGGCATTATCGTTATGTAGGTAAGAAAGCTGCCTTAAAGATGCATCAGAAAAATCTATGTTTAGAAGAGTATGTAGAGAGCCTGTAATAGACTCTCTTTTCTTTATGTTATAAAATAATATCTGGAGGTATTTTTATGGATTATATCAAATTACTTGTTGAAGATATTCATTCAGTCACAATGGCAACTATTAATAGTGAGGGTAGACCTATCACTCGAATCATCGACTTAATGTTGTATGATAAAGAAGGGATTTACTTCTTAACTGCAAGAGGAAAGAGTTTCTATCAGGAACTGATGGACCAGGAGTATATTTCCTTAACAGGACTTAAAGGAAAAGTTTCTTTTAGTTTAAGTGGTAAGGTTAAGAATATTGGGTCTCATAAGCTAGATGAGATCTTCTTAAAGAACACTTATATGCAGTCTATCTATCCAGAAGATACAAGAAAGGCATTGGATGTCTTTTGTTTATATGAAGCATCTGGCGAATATTTTGATATCAGTGATCCAGTACATATTAAAAGAGCACCTATTACTATTAATAGTAAGGAACATGCTGTTTGTTATACCATTACTGATTGCTGTATTCATTGTGGCAAATGTGAGACTATTTGTCCTCAATGTTGTATTCATAATGAAGTAATAGATGTCGCACAATGTCTTCATTGTGGGACCTGTTTAGAAATATGCCCAGCACAGGCAATTGAGTTTAAAGGTGTAAAGAAGCGTCGTAAGGAAAATGTCTGTTTAATGAATATGTGTATGATTGAAGATGATAAAGGACATGTCTTAGTTCAGAATAAAGTCAATGATTCCTACACAGGTATTACTTTTCCTGGTGGTCATGTAGAAAAAGAAGAAACATTCAAAGATGCTATGATTAGAGAAGTGAAAGAAGAAACAGGTCTTACAATTAAGAATCCATATTTATGTGGTTTATATCATTGGTATAAGCATTCTATTCATAATATTATTCTAGTCTATAAGGCAAGTGAGTATGAAGGAGTTCTTCATTCAAGTGATGAAGGAGAGGTTTATTGGATTAATAAAGAAGATTTTCTAAATCAGCCACTTGCAACAGGCATGGAGTATGTATGGGATATTGTTCATAAGCAACATCAAGAGTGTATTATGTCTAATATGGGAGAACATAAAAGAGGGGATTTATTCTAAATAATAACTTTTGATAATTTTCATATGGTGTAAATCGTTTTCATTTGATGAAACTTCAAATATACAAAAATGGCTTAGTTATGCGGTTTTTTACTCCTCGAAAGTGCTCAAAAGTGGTCAACTAGTAACAAACTAGTAACAAAAAACTAGTAACAAAAAAGCACCTGAAAAGGTGCTCCGCAGCCTTGCTCACTTAGAGTACTAAAGGCGCTAACACAATAAGTATATCATAAACCTCGCATGAACCTCACATGAACCTCTCAAAGTTTAATCTTATTGATCTCTGTCCACAATCTATTTTTTGAAGCAGTCGTATAAATATCAAAAGTGATGTCTTTTAGTTTGTGCCCCAGTATCTTCTTTCTTGCATATACATCAACTTTGTAAAGCTGACACAATGACGCGAAAGTCACTCTAGTATCATGCATAGTGTGATTTGCGTTCAACATGCTGTTGATCATTGGCATTATATTCTTGTTAAATCCCCATTCATAAGAGACATCTATCAATCTTTTTTCTTTTTCAATCAGTTCATCAATAACAAATTGTTTGATGTCGTTATGTATTGGTACTATTCTATTCTTTCCTGCTGCAGTCTTAGATCCTGTCACAATATAGCTTATAAGCCTTTCTGTGCCGTCATCATCACATTTTTCATCTATATGTATATTGTCCCTATTGATATGCAGTAACTCACCTACACGAAGTCCGGTATATATATAAATCAGCATGAGGTGCGTTTCTGGAGTATCAGCACTCTGCAGTTTCTTGATTTCTTCAATATCAAAAGCGAAGTGCTTGGTTGACTGCTCATAATCAGCAATCTTAATATAAGATGTATAATCATCATCTCTTGAGATGTGTTGATGTATTACGGCATATTCGAAAATCTTAGAACAAAGCACTTTCATGTGTGCTTGAGTTCCGTTTTTAGAGCTGTCGTTATCAAACACAAACTGAAGATCAGCAAGAGTGATATTATTGATAGGTCTATCATATATAGATTTAAAGTGCTTAATCCAAGCCTTATATCCTTTTCTTGCCGAGTTAGAGAGCTTACTAAATTCCTCAGCATCCAATATCTCATATATTTCTTTAAAAGTAGGGATTTTCTTTTGTGTCTTTTCCTGTATCTTATCAAACAGATCAGGAGCGAGGTTTCTTGCTTCTTCATTTGTGATTGCATTGGATCTCTTAAGAGAGTAAATAGATAAGGCATTCAATGCCTCTTCACGAGTTGCAAAGGTGCCTATACATATCTGTTTCTTCTTGCCTGTTATTATATCTCTTTCATCGCTCATAACTCTTGCACAGTAGGGGTTTCTTCTCTTACCCGATAATTTAACCACGGTACCGCTATTATTCGGTCTGCGTCTAAATCTAGAGTTTCTAGGCATAATATGACACGTCCTTTCATTAATGCTGTTGTATTTGACAAATGTTATTTAGCGTGATATTCTCACATTAGAAATAAGACCCAGGACAGGTAGCTAAATGCTAAGCGTGCTATCTTGTACGTTGCCTCCTGGGCTTTCTTTTTTTAGTTAAATATAACACGGCCTTTCAGTTGTTTGCCTTAAACGTGCCAATCGTGATATAATTGAGTACGTAAAAGGACTTTTGTGAGAAAACTTCTTTTATATGTTATATGAGGTATTGGTAGTACCTCTTCCTTATTACTCTCCTGTTGGTAGCAGGGGAGTTTTTTTATTTGTTCATTGATTTTACAAGACAGACTATAATTACAACATCAAGCACAATTTGAATTATATCTAATGCAATCTGCATAATATCGCTTCCTTTCAAAAAAATAGTATTTTTATCCTACATCAATCTTCCCAATTGAAATCTTTGATAACTTTCTTTAGTTTTCCTAGACATCTAATATTGTTGTTCAATGGATCAACAACGATAGGGTCATAATCTGCATTCATCGGCTGAAGCATGATTATCCCGTTTAGTTCCTTATACTTTTTGCAAGTGGCTGTATTGGTGTCTGTACAGAAGCATCCAATAACACCATCATCTACTTTATTCACTTTCTCAAATATAAGAAGATCACCGTCAGAGATACCAGCATCTTTCATACTTTCACCGCTTGCATATTGTGCGAAGTATTTAGCCGACTTACTCAAGCCTTTAGAAGGCACAGGAATCATATCAATGATATTGTCATCTACAAAGCCACCATTTCCACAACAAATAGAGTCGTACAACGGTACTCTAGTGTAGTCAATATTCACGTTTCTATATATTGCATCATCATGATTACCTTTTATTAAATAGTCTGTAGAAACGCCAAAGTAGTCAGCAAGTTGCTGAACTATACCCATTTTTGGCTCAGTTCTATTGATTTCCCATGACGAAACCGTTTTATCGCTCACACCGACAATTTCACCAAGTTCTTTTTGATCCATTCCTCTTTTTTCACGTAATTGTTTAACATTTGTGCCGAATTGCGTTTTCATTTATAACACCTCTTTTCGCCTCTATTATAATGCAAATTGTAGAACAAATAAAGCAATTTGAATTGGATATTCTACAAATTGCATATTTTTATTGACAATCTACAAAACGTAGGATAGAATAAGACGTGTAAGGAGGTGGCAAGATGATTTCAAGAATGAGGCTTGATGAAATTAGAAGAGCAAGAGGCTTTTCGCAAGAATACATGGCCGATAAATTGGGCTGCCACAGAAATACGTACGCAAAAATGGAAGAAAAGCCCCAAAATATCACCATGGAAGTAGCAGATAAGATAGCTACAGTGTTAAACGTTTCTATGAATGACATTATTTTTTTAGAGCCGAATCTACAAAACGTAGAATCTAAAGGAGAAACAGAATGGAAAAAGATGTAAATTTATTAGAAGAGTGGAGAAATTTGAATGATCTAGAAAACAACCTTTATCAGTTGGATGGACTTCTCAAGAGTTTTGTACCTCTTCTAACAAAAAACAAAGAAGCAATGCTTAATGTGTTGGAAGCGTTGCAAGATGTTGGAGGAAGCAAAGCGGTCACAGTGGAAGACCTGTCTGAAAAATTAAATCACCTTATTGAAGAATTAAATGATGATGCTTTATTGGCCTATTTGCTTCAAAAGGATCTAGCACCTTATAAAAGAAAAATTACCAAGAAACTAAGAGAGGAGGAAAAGAAATGAACGAAGTACAATTATTTAATTTTGAAAATCATGAAGTAAGAAGTCTTTTACTTAACAATGAGCCTTGGTTCGTTGGGAAAGATGTTGCTGATGTTCTAGGTTATAGCAACTCAAGAAAAGCGCTTAATGATCACGTTGACGCTGAAGATAAGAATACCGTAACGATTCGTGACGGTATTACGAGAGGGAATCCTAATCAAACTGTCATCAACGAAAGTGGTCTTTATTGCTTAGTTCTCTCAAGCAAGTTACCAAGTGCCAAGAAATTCAAACGTTGGGTTACATCTGAGGTGTTGCCAGCATTAAGAAAAACAGGGCAGTACCAAGTGAAGGAACTAAGCTGACAGGAATTAATGGCTAGAGCGCTGATTGAAGCGCAGAATGTTCTAGCTGCTAAAGACAAGCAGATTGAGGAAATGAAACCAAAAGCATTATTTGCTGATGCAGTAGCAACTAGCCATACATCTATCCTCGTTGGTGAACTTGCCAAAATCTTAAAGCAGAATGGCATTGACATGGGTCAGAAGCGTTTATTTGCATGGCTCAGAGAAAAAGGCTATCTGATCAAGCGTCAGGGCACTGATTACAACATGCCTACACAGAAGGCAATGGAACTAGGTCTATTTGAAATCAAGGAAGGCTCTTATGTCAACGGCTCAGGTGTAAACATCACTACTAAGACACCTAAGATTACTGGCAAGGGTCAGCAGTATTTCATTAACAAGTTCCTTCAATAGGAGGTGATCATCATGGATGAACTTAATATCTCTGTGAAAGAGGTCTGTAAAACAATCCACAAGAGCCGTGACTTCGTTATAAATGCAGTGCAGCAAGGCATGATGCCTGGCGCTGTTGTTGTTTCAAAAACAGGGATTAGAAGTGTTCACATTCCTAGAAAGGCTTTTGAATCCTATATGAATGAATGGAACACAAGTCCAACCGATAAGGTTATTCAAGCATTATTTAAGAAGTATACAAAAGAATAGTGCTTTAGTTGCTCGTAGGCACCTAAGGCCAAAGAAGGCAAATAATATTATTGTAGAATGTATTGTTTTCATTTTTTGGAAATTCCCTTCGTATGTGTGTCTTACATTGAATATATCAATCCTTTTTAAATAATTTGTCTGTTGATCAAATAAATGCTTTCTTTGGCGCTAAGTGCTTATGAGCACAAAAAAAGAACACACGACTGCCATCGTGTGCTCCCACTCAATCTTGGAAAAGATTGATAAAAATCAGACAGTGCTAATTGTAGCACAGAAAGAGGAAATTATGAATAGTAAAAGAATCTTATTGATTACAATTAATTTGTTTGTTTTAGGAATGGTCATTTCAATGATCACATCAGGCACAAATTGGGATAGTACAGCCGTACATGTCTTAAGTGCTTTCTCATTAGGATTAAACATCATATTTCTAGAATATATCGGATTAAAAGGATAATAAACATTATGATCAAACACACAAAGAGTCCATTCTTGCACATTGAATTAAATGGTGATGAACGTTTAATCGCTGGGCAAGGGAATACATGGCAGTACTTCTTGCTATTTGCTTTCATCGTTAAAGAAGCGAAAGAAGGAAGATTTACTGAAGGGTTCGACAACGAAAGAGAAAAGAAGGAATTTATCAGAATTCTAAATAAGGTGTATGAACGACCAGACGCTGCAATTGAAGCGTTTGGGCAGTTAGGTGATGTAAATAGTTACGATGCTATTTCAAAAGCCTTAGAAGCGCTAGACAACTTGTTTGAGGGGGATTACTTAGATGGAAGATAAGAAATACATTCTTGAGAGCCTGTTTGAGACTCTCACTAGAACTAGAAAGTGGAGTGATGAAATAGCAGAAATGCTATATCACAAGGACAAGAACGGCAATGAAGAGGTCACTGTCAGACTTTATGAAGGTAATGCTGAAATGCTTATTGACGTTACTGGGGACAGTGGCATGGCTCTTATTAAAGATGTAATCGCAGCTTTAGAGGAAATACGATGACCTCTTTTAAAGGATTGTTCGATTGTCTCTATGACCCTATTCCAAAAGATAAAGAAGGGTGGCTCTCTCAAAGAAGGAAGGGGATTGGTGGTTCAGATGCTGGAATCATTGAAGGTGTCAATCGCTACACCACTCTCCATGAGCTTTGGGGAGACAAGACAGGCAGACAAAAAAGACCTCAGGTTTCAAATCACGCTATTGAAATGGGAAACCGTCTAGAGCCTGTCATGTTCAACCTGTTTGAAGCATTATATGGGGATGAATACGAAGTCATTGATACAAAGGATTACTCCTTATCCAGGAAAGATAAGGAATGGATGCGAGCCAATTTGGACGGTGCTCTCATTCGTAAGGAAGATGGATCAAGCGGAATTCTTGAAATTAAGTCAACAACCATTAACAAGTGGCAGTACTTTCAGGAAGAATGGGGCGATGATTCGATGCCTCAGACATATTACTGCCAGTGCTTGCACTATATGAATGTGACAGGTGCTGAATTCGTTGTCTTATTCGCTATTGCCATGATGCCGTGGTGCGATGAAACCAAGACAATTGTTAGAAGAATTGAAAGAAGCGAGGTGCTTTTGGATCTCATGCAGCTAGAGGCTGATGAAGAAGCCTTCTGGCAAAAGCACATCGTGGAAGATATTGAACCAAATTTTATTTAAAGGAGAAAAAGAATGAGATTTAAACAAGAAATTAAAGACCGTCTCTATGGCGGTCACATCGGAATCGAAACAGACAAGATTGATTTTGAGATTCTAAAGGTCATGCTTGCTGATGACAACAAGAAGATTGCAGGTGGAAAGCCAGTAACTGAACTAGCATGGCCTTTTGGTGCAATTACAGCACTCACTGCAGTTAATGACAATGGTGAAGTATTCGCTGACAAGCAGATTGACATCAGATACGAACAAGTGAAGTTCAAGGATGCAATCATTGAAGAAGATACACAGCCTATTGATGCAGATGTCAATGAAGTTGCTGAAATGCCTGACCTGAGCATAGTTGATGTAATTCCTTCAAAGGTTGAAGGCAATGCTGAACAGTTTAAATTAGCAGTTAAGTCATATCTTAAGCGTTATGACGGCATTGTTGTAACTGCAGACAACTATAAAGAGTTATCTGACACTGTTACAAAATTAAAGAAAGAAATGAACGATGTCAATGAGAAGAAAAAGAAAGTAAAGAAAAAAGCAATGGAAGGCTACACTCTCTTTGAAAATGAAATGAAAGAAGTGTTAAAGATGTTTGAATCTTCTATCAAGGTGCTTTCTGATGACATTAAGCAGTTCACAGATAAGGAAGTTGAAGAAAATAAGAAAGTTGTCGAAGCTCTATGCAAGAAGGCTCTTCATGATTACGTAGAAAGAAATGATTTCAATGAGTACTTTGCTGCTAATTTCTTCAATACGGATCCTCGCTGGAGCACATTGAAGAAATTCATTAATAACCATAAGCCAACAAAAGCACTTGTTGAAGAAATCAGACAGGAATGTGAAAAAGTTAAAAAGGAATATGAAATCTATCAGCAGAAAATTGAAGGCTTATGCATCTATTTAGAAGCAAAATGCAAGGAATCGGATATTGATCAGCAGATGTTTGATTTAACTCTATACAAAAAGATGCTAGTACAGGAGTCTCTTGAAAGTCTTACAAAGGACATTGATTGCAGAATCAACGGAATCTTAAGAAACAGAGAACTTCAGAGACAGAAGGAAGAAGTTAAGCAGCAGGAAAAGACTGTAAATGCTTATCCGGAAACAGAAGTAATCACATTTGAAGCCAAGAAGCTTGCTAAAAATCTAAGAGATAAGACATACAAATTTAAGTATATCGCTGAGTTCGACGGGTCAATCGGCGCTCTAACAGAATTAGCAGCTGCATTCAAGGCAATCAAGGCAAGACATGGAGATAGATTCAACTACACATTGACTAAGGAGGAAAAATAACAATGGTAGCAAACAAATTACAGAAACAGAAGAATTCAGAAATCGTGACAGGGGCAAAGCACTTCAATGCAGTGCTTGCTACTGATCTAGTGAAGAACAAGATTAATCAGATGGTTGGAGCGGTCAATGCACAGCGCTTCATCACTTCATTAATCAGTTTGGTTAATAACAACCCCTCACTAGCAGAATGTGAAAGCAGCTCTATCATTACTGGAGCACTTCAGGGTGAGGCTCTTCACCTTCCTATCTCATTAGGCTATTTCTATCTAGTACCCTTCAACGATAAGAATCTAGGATGCAAGAAGGCTCAGTTCATTCTTGGCTATAAAGGATTGATTCAGCTAGCAATCAAGACAGGACAGTATATTGATATTGATGCCATCGAAATTCGTGAAGGTGAGTACCTTGGAAGAGATTCAGAGACAGGCAAGCCTAAATTCAAGTTCATTGAAGACGATGAAGTCAGAGAAAATACTCCAGTAATTGGATATATGGCATATTTTGAAATGAGAAACGGCTATAAGAAGAAAATCTACTGGCCTAAATCAAAGATGCTCAATCACGCTGACCAGTTCTCACAGGCATTCAGCAAGAATGAGACAACAATCAATACAAAATATGGCGCTAAGAAGAAGGTTTCTTACGAGGATTATGAAAAAGGCAACTATGATCATAAGAATGAATGGATGTATTCATCTTTCTGGTATAAGAACTTTGATGAAATGGCTAAGAAGACAGTCATCCGTCAGTTGCTTTCTAAGCATGGTTTATTAACAGATACAGAAATTCAGGCATATTATTCTGATGGAAGTTCGTTCGAATTTTCAGCAGACAACAGTACTATCGTTCCTGCTGCAGTAGTTGAAGTGCCAGAAGAAGCACCTAAGGAAATCGAACAGGAAAGTTCAGCATCTAAGGCACCACAGGAAGAAGCAGATAAAACGCTAGCTGAAATGGGCATCAATGTTGAATTGAATGAAGCCGGATTCGAAGAAGTGGACTATGATCCATTTGGATTATAAGAGATAAGAAGAAAGGAAGACATGAAGGATGGATGAAAAAAGAAGATGGATCAAGTTATACATGATGGACTACGACGAAGTCTATCATGATTCAAAAATGCTACACCTTTGGATTGACATCCTTCTTCATGCCAATCCTGTTGATTACTATCATCATGGCCAGCTTATCAAAAGAGGACAATGCATCTTGTCTCTTAGACAGGTATCAGAAAGATGTGGGATGGCAAAAAACACCATTACTAAATATCTTCACCTCTTAGAAGAGTGCGGAAAAATCAAATTAGATATATCTAGAAAAGGCACTCTTATAACAGTTGAGAACTGGGATAAATATCAGAACCGTGTCTCACCTAGTGTCCTAAAAATAGGACAAGAGGTAGGACAAGAGGTAGGACAAGAGGTAGGACAAGAGGTAGGACGTAATAAGAATAAAAGAATAAAAGAAATAAAGAATAAAAGAAGACTGACTAGACAGGAAGAAATCTTTAATTCTCTTGCTTCTAAGAATCTTGATAAATTCTACTCCGATGTCTATGAGAAGTGTGATGCTTATGGTTTCGACAGGATTAATAATCTAGGTGCATTTGCTATCGCAGTTGCTGAAGAGTTAGCAGCTAAGAAGAAACCTGTGCCAATAGCAGAAAGAAAGAAACCAAAAGTTACACAAAAAGTAACTGAAGAAGATAAAGAAGAGTTAAGAAGACTTATGGAAGGATTGGGAGGAGATTTATAACATGACAAATTTTGAATTTTATGCAAATGAAATTAAATCCAGAGATTTCAGTTTTTTTGTAGATAAATCTACTGGTGAATTATTCTGGTGTGATCCAGAAGTCCCATCATGCAATAAATGTAAGTTTGGTTATCAAACGAAGGAACCAGTAAACGGAAAAACTAAATTCGTGTGTTCAAATATCGATATCGTTAGATGGCTGTATACAAAGCACAAGATAAAAATGAATGCTCTGGAATACGGCTTACTTGAATATATGCTATCTGAAGGTTATGAATGGGTATCACGTGATGATGATTTTACAATCACGTTCTTCACATTAAAGCCAGTTGAAAAGGAAGGTACTTGGTTCTCTCCTGAGGGCGGATTTGATGAACCACTAAATTGTGTTCCTCTTTGTGATGAGTTGTTCGAATTCTTAAGAGAAGACGAATTATTTAAAGTAAATGAATTACTAGGTACATGTGAGGTGACAAAGTAATGTTAAATGCAGAGAAGCATAGGGATCAATTATTAAAATTCGTTGAAGAAAACCATGATAGTCTCTTTGGGCTTGATAAGAATAGTGAACCTATAAGTTGCACCGTGATCCGTTGCAATAATTGTCAGTTTGGATTTAAAAAAAGCAAATACGTTGAAGGCTATTCCTGTAGTGCAGCAAAAATAAAGTGGCTCTTATCTGAATATAAAGAGCCTGTTAAACTGAGCAGACTTGAGTATGATATTTTAAAATATCTTTCTGACAATACAAGACACATGTACATTGTTAGAGATGGCAACGGAAATATTTTTCTATATGATGTAGAACCAGAAAAAAGTAAGAGTGCTCCTTGGTGGACTGGTCGTGGTATGTGCCACATGAAAATGTTTAATAAGTTATTCCAATTCGTTCAATGGGAAGACTCAGAACCTACATCAATTCAAGATGTTTTAGAAAACTGCGAGGTGGTTGAAGATGCTGAAGAATAAAGAAGAAAGAATCTCATTTTTAAGAAATGAGAAGAACTGGGAAGTTGAGTATTTAACACCTGATATTAAAATGTTGACTTTAAAATTAACACCTAAACTATATGTCAGAAAAATTCAAGTGATGGGTTTTAATAAATATTTTAAAAAAAGTGGATGGTATACGCAGTTTACTAAGTTCTTTTATCCTGATAATCTATATTACAGTCCTAATACTTCAGATACAGAATTATTGCACTATTTAACTGCGCATAAAAATGATGATTACATTGAAGACTTAGAAGTAAAAGGAGAAAAATAAATGGATCCACAGGAATTACATAATATGCTTGGCACTCTTGTATCGAATTGTCCTGCACTTGAAAAGGTATGCGAGACATGGGGCAATCAGCATATGCTAACTATCGCAATGGAAGAAAATGCTGAACTCATACAGGCAATATCAAAAATCAAACGCAATGGATTGGACCCAATCAATGCTTCACATTTGGATGAAGAGACTGCAGATGTATTGATATGTATCTGTGAGTTATTTGTGATGGGATATCTAGATGTCTATGAAATTGCTGAAATCATAGAAATAAAAGTAGAAAGATCCATGAGAAGAACTCAGGATTATATATACGAATTACAAGAGGAGGCTAGCTGCAATGGTGAATTTTAGTGCCGACGATGTTCAAGAAATTGTAGAAGAAAAGGAAGCTGAATATAAGAAGCTAGAAGAAGAGTATTCATATTTGAAAGAAGAATATGGAGAACTTGAAGAAGTATGCCAAGAATTGAAAAAAGACAAAAAAACTTTAATGAAAGCGAATGCTACTGTATTGAACTTCTACAGAGAAGATTGTGGGAAAATGGATGATATACAAAAATTAAACAGTAAACTTGTTAAAAACTGTAAAAAGGCTAACAGGGATTTCTTTATTCTTGCAGCAGCTTATGTTGCTACACTGATGTTGATGATTTACTTATTTATCAGATAGGAGTGATACAAATGATTCTATTACAGTTAGTTAAATATGCATTTCTTCTGATTCTTCTTGTTGTGCTAGCATTAGCGCTAGTGATTGGAGTATTTATCCTATTAGCAGTCTTTTTCTCTACGCTTTCGACATTTAGAGAAGAACTCAGAAAAGATAAGGAGCGCAATAACTTATGACAAGAAAAGACAAGGAGGAACACTATTAATGCTTAATCGTGTCGCATTAGTCGGAAGACTTACAAGAGACCCTGAACTAAGAAGAACAGGGAGTGGGAAGGCAGTCACTTCTTTCAATTTGGCAGTAGAAAGAAACTTCAAGAGTGATGATCAAGAAGCTGACTTCATTAACTGCGTTTGTTGGGGTAAGGTTGCAGAAAATACAGAACGTTACTGTTCTAAAGGTTCGATGGTTTCAGTAGACGGAAGAATCCAAACAAGAAACTATGAGAACAATCAAGGCCAAAAGGTATATGTTACTGAGGTGATTGCTGACTCTGTTCAGTTTATTCAGACAAACAGAAATAACAATACAGCTACTGCAGCACAAGCACCAACTAACAGTTATGTGCCTAATGAACCAATCCAACAGTTCGAGGATGATAATTACATGTTAGAAGAGGACGACATTCAATTCTAATGATCAAGAATAAATACAAGGCTAAGAAGGCAGTTGTTGACGGCATTGTCTTTGACAGCCGAAAAGAAGCAAAGAGATATACAGAACTCAAGAAACTCGAAGAGATGGGAAGCATCAGAGACCTGTCTCTTCAGGTTCAGTTTGAACTTATACCGTCATTTGAGATTGTAATTGATGGAAAGAAGAGGAAAAGAAGACCAATCACATACGTGGCCGACTTCGTCTATTACAGAGATGATGAAAAGGTAATAGAAGATGTCAAAGGTCTCAGAACTCCTGTCTATAACATCAAGAAGAAGTTATTTGAATATCGTTATCATGAGACAATCAGGGAGGTATAGAAGTGGCTAGATTAGTTGAAGTATGGGACTACTTTAGAGCGCCTATGAGCGAGAATGACATGATAAGAATGCGCAGAACGTTCAGCATCATCAATTTAGATAAATGCACCTATGAATTCCGTTTGCCTTCCAGATGGCCAGATGGTGGACTGTGCGCAATCATTTTCTATTACAAGAAGAAGATGATCCACAAGGAAGAGTACAGCAATATGAGTCTAGCGAAGGCAAGACTTGACTGGCTTTCAACGTTTGTTCCTAAAAAGGAAGAAGGGGAACTTGAATACAAGGGAATGCCGATTGATGCTGATGATATTATTGCAGTTCTTAATCATACAAGCTTTAGTGATAGAACCATAAGCATTGTTACATCAAGAATAAGAATCAATGACAGAGTGCAGCGCAAGAGTTGCTACACGGTTCTTGGAGAGATTCAAAAGAAGTTCATTAGATAACAAACAGGGCATTAAGTTCTTTATTATTTAGATTTTATATACTAACAAGAAAATTTATTAGGACCCTCATACTTAATAGATTCTTTTTCTAAAAGCAAGATCCTCTCATGGACTTGATGCCCTAACATATTCTTAAAACAAACAAACAACAGCAGTGTCATGGCTTTGCTTCCATCTCTTCACCTTACTTTGCAAATTGAATAAGAGTAAGAAGCGTTAATTTTGCTACTATCCAACTAAGTTATGATGCTACTGGGAAGACAGAAAGAATGAATTGAAAATCAAAAGACAGAGTAAAGGACTTCTTTCTCTCTTCCAGAAAGGAGGTTAAATGGGAAACTTTGTTTTATATCGCAACGGAAAAAGAACCGATATAACTGGATCAATAGAAAAGATAAGTCAGTATGTTGATGCTACTCAATTAGCTCTAAAACATAGATGGCAACGTATATATAAGCATGAAAGTGTATTTTCAAATGAAATACCTATTAAAATAGGGAGTGTGTATGATAATGAGGAATATATGACAAACATATATGATCATAGAAAAGTACACAAGAAAGAAAAGAAAAAAGCAAGCTATGAAGATAGGCAGTTCTATGTTGTCTATGACATGAATGACAATGTAATTATTGCAGGCACTGCTGAAGAATGCGCTAATAGGCTATCCATTGGATTAGCTAGTTTCTACTGCAAGGCAAGCAATCAGCACAGCGATAAATACAATGCAAGTCATCCTAGTACTGCCCCAAGAAAATATTATGTATATACTTTAAAAGATAAGGAGGAGTGAAATTAATTTGTTTTTTATTATATTTGTACTGGTGATAGTGATTTATTTATTTTTCATTTTTGAGTAATCAGGAGGTAACGTATGACAGCCGAAGAAGTCAGATCATATTTAAAATCATATAGAAATCTTAAAGACAAAGCAGACTATCTACAGAATAAGTTAATCAATGTTAAAGCCATCTCATATAGAGACAGTCCAACAGGTTCATATTCAGAGTCCAAGACTCAGAACGATTACATCATGATGAAGGATAGGTGTTTAGAAGAAATGGCTCTCATACGTCAAAATATAGATAAACTTGATGATATCAATCATAGGGATGTACTCTTTTATCGATACATCGAATCAATGAGCATCTATGATACTGCCGACATGCTGCATGTATCGCAGAGAACAGCAGAGAAGTACATACATGATGCAATTGAAAAGATGATTGTTATTCTAGATTAGCGTGAATACACGGTTATAAACGTTAAACGGCGCAACATTGCGCATTTAAATGTTATATAATGGTAAAAAGAGGTAAATTAAGCAGAGAGGCATAATAAAGCCTCTTTTTTTATTACTTGATGAGAAAGGGGTGCGACTATGACAGAAAAGCAGAAACTATTTTGTGATGAGTATCTAAAAGATACTAATGCTACAAGAGCATATCTAACAGTCTATGCCAATTGTAAAAGTGCCACCAGTGCAGCACCTCTTGCTTCAAAGCTTTTAAAAAAAGAAGAGATACAAAAATATATCTCTGAAAAAATGGAAGAGATTCACAACGAGAACACAGCCGACATCCAGGAGATAGTTGAGTATCTTACATCTGTCATGCGTGCTAAATCGGAATCCTATGTGATGATCATGAGTGGCAATGGTATGCAGAAGGTCATACAGAAGCCTCCGGACGAGAAAGAAAGGCTTAAAGCTGCAGAGCTGTTAGGTAAACGTTTTGGTATGTTTACAGATAATGTGGATGTTACTTCAAATGGGCAGACAGTGATTGTAGATGATATAGATGAATAAAGTTAGTTTAAAGAGCATCATTGGTCCAGCCTTCTTCAAAGTACACAAACATGTAAAAAACAATGATTACACGCACTATTGGTTAAAAGGTGGTCGTGGTTCCTTGAAATCCTCTTTCATTGGCACAGAGATTCCTTTAGGGATTATGAGAGATGCACAAAAAGGACTGATGAGCAATGCAGTTGTTATTAGACGTGTCAAAGATACTCTAAGAGGCTCTGTTTATGAACAGATAAAATGGGCTATCTATATGCTGAATGCTCAGGATGATTGGGATATACCAGAATCTAAGTTGCAGATGACATACAAGCCAACAGGGCAGGTCATTCTTTTTAAAGGTGCTGATAATCCTAAGAAGCTAAAATCAACAAAGGTCTTTGTAGGATATATCAAGTATGTCTGGTTTGAAGAATGTGATGAGTTCGAAAGCTATGACAAGATAACCAATATCAATCAGTCATTGCTTCGTGGTGGTCCTGAGTATTGTGTATTCTATTCATTCAACCCACCCGAATCGCAAAGAAATTGGTGCAACAGGCAAGTTCTAGTAAAAAGGGATGATACATATGTCTCTCATACAACTTACTTACAGGCACCTCCTGAATGGCTTGGAGAGCAGTTCTTAATAGAAGCCGACCACATGAAGGAGACAAAGCCTGATAAGTATAAGCATGACTATTTGGGAGAGGTAACTGGAACAGGTAGCGAGGTTTTCACAAACCTTGATATACGTGAGATAACCGACGAGGAAATACAGGTATTCGATAGATTGAAATTCGGACTAGATTTCGGTTATGCTGGTGACCCTTTGGCCTTTATCAAAGCTAACTATGACAAGACGCGCAGGCGTCTTTTTATTTTTGGCGAAGTATATGGAACTAGACTATCAAATGCCAAGGCCGTAAAACTCATAAAAGAGATTAACCCGCTCAATAAGCTAGTCACTGCTGATTCAGCTGAACCAAGAACCATTAATGAATTCAAGTTATTAGGTCTCAATATCATCGGTGCAAAGAAAGGCGCTGACAGTGTAGACAATGGAATAAAGTTTCTTCAGGACCTAGACAAGATAATTATAGATCCTGTTAGATGTCCCAATGCTGCACGTGAATTCAATGACTATGAAATTGAAATGGATAGAGACGGCAACCTTAGAGGGGACTTCCCCGACAGAAACAACCACACTATAGATGCGGTTAGATATGCAATAGAAAATGAAATCCTTATGAAGAAGGCAAGAGCAGGAAAGAGGAGATTTTAAAAGATGTATTATACTTTCACGATTCCACGAGAAGAATTCGACGAGACAAACATAGACAGAAGCATGATCCTTCGTCTCATTAGCAAGCATTATAGTATTCGTGCTCCTGAGATATTGAAGAATGTCGGCTACTACTTTGGCAAGCACGCCATCATGAACAGGGAAAAGAAGTTCAAGAATCAGCCGAACAATAAGATCATGGTAAACCATGCTAAAGATATATCAGATACAGCAACGGGATATTTTCTTTCAAACCCTATAACATTCAAGAAGAATACAGAAGACGGCAATATTGACAAGCTGACAGGTGCTTTCGTTGATGCTGAAACAGATGATACAGATTCATGCAATGCTATCAATATGTCACGTGCTGGTGTCGCTTATGAGTATGTTTACTTATGTGAGCATGAAAGCAAGCTGATGACCAAGACACTTGACCCATTGTCAACGTTCAAGGTTTTTGATGCCTCAATTGAACAGCATGAACTATTCAGCGTTTATTATTCGATTGAAAAAGATGATTCTACTGACAGGTTCAATATCATCGCAACAGTAACAACTGAGAACTATGTCACAAGAATCGGAATAACTTGCAATGAGGAATTCGAAAAAGGCGAGTTTTCAGAACTTGGCGAGCCTTATCCACATTTCTTAGGTGAGGACCCTATCATTGAGTATAGAAACAACATGGACTGCATTGGAGACTATGAACAGCAGATTTCTCTTATTGATGCATACAATACATTATGCTCTGACAGAATCAACGATAAGGAGCAGTTCATTGATGCAGTGCTTGTTGTCTATGGCGCTCTTTTAGGTGATGACGATGAAGAAGCAACAAAAGCGCTCCAGGCTATCCGTAAGAATGGTGTTATGGAACTTCCTAGTGATGCACGCTCTGAATATCTGACTAGAACATTTGACGAGAATGCGGTGGAAACACTCAAGCGTTCAATAAAGGAAGATATCTATTCACTTTCTCACGTTCCTAATCTGACAGATGAAAACTTTGCTGGCAACAGTTCAGGTATTGCTATTCAATATAAGCTTCTAGCACTTGAGACCCTCACCAAGACAAAAGAGAGATATTACAAGAAAGGGCTTAAGAAGCGTATAAGAATGTTTTGTAATTACCTCAATCTAAAGGCGATTGCTGCTGATCAGTCAATGATTGAGCCTGTATTTACAAGAGGACTCCCACAGAACCGTCTTGAATTATCACAAATCATTGCGAATCTTAAAGGTGTTGTATCAACCAAGACACTTCTTGCACTCCTTGATTTTGTTTCAAACGTTGATGATGAAATGAAAGAAGTCAAAAAAGAACAACAGGAAGCACTTGAAACACAGAAGCAGTTATTTGATACCGAAAATCAGAATACTCCTCCAGAAGATGAAGAAGAAACAGAGGAGCATGAGAACGATGATAATAATGATGACCAAGACAAGGAATGATAGTGCTCTGTTATGACTAACATTAAAAACATAAAGTACTGGGAGATGCGAGAAGCAAGGAACATGTACAAGGATATGCAGTTAGCCGAGGACTGCGCCAAGGAGTTGAGCGTAATCTATAGCAAGGCTGCAATCTACACTGCCAAACAGATTGAGGGAATATTTAATAGATTCGCTTCAAAACATCATCTGACAAGAGACGAGGCTATTAATCTTCTTTCAGAGGCTGACAGTAAAGATTTCGAAAAACTGCTTGAAGCATACAAGAATAAGACGGGTGCCCAAAAAAGAGAGGTACTAGCAGAATTGGAAGCCCCAGCATACAAGAACCGTATGAAGAGGCTTGACGATATTAACAAGTCAATTAATAAGCTGATTAATGCCATTGAATCCAAGGAAAGAGATGCCATAGGGAAGACAATGCGACAGGTCTATGAAAGCAGTTATCACCATGCAGTATATGAAGCTGCAAGAATGAGCGGTCTAGATCTTCAAACAGGCCCCATTGATGAAGGGGCTCTTGAAACCATTCTGAAAAAGAAATGGTCAGGACAGAACTATTCCGAAAGAGTATGGAACAATACTCAGAAGGTGGCAGATGCACTAAAAGAGGAGTTCATGATAGGAGCCCTCACAGGAAAGACAGAGAAGGAAATGACCGATTCAATCAACGAACAGTTCCTATCAGGTAGAAATAAAGCTAGAAGACTTGTAAGAACCGAATCATCATACATTCACAATGAGGCGCACTTCCAGGCTTACAAGGATTACGGCATAGAGGAGTATAGATTTGTTGCAACACTAGACCTTAGAACGTCCCAAATTTGCCGTGAGAGAGACGGAAGTGTATACAGGGTGAATGATAAGAAGATAGGTGTAAACGCCCCTCCGATGCACCCATGGTGCCGTTCTACGACTATTATGAATCTTGATGATGAAACTATGCATAATCTAGAAAGATTTGCAAGAGACCCTGTTACAGGTGAAAGGATGAAGGTTCCAGCTGATGAGACTTATAAAGAGTGGTATCAGAGAATGGTTGAAAAGCATGGTACAGATGCAATTAATACTGCTGAGAAATTAGTTGAGAATCGTTCTAGTGACAGGAAACAGCAAATAAAATACCTCGATTTGTTGGGTAAGCAAAATATACCTTTATCACTGTCAGAATTTCAAAATTTGAAGTATAATGATAAAGAGAATTGGTTACTATTACAAAAATACAAGAGATCGCGTAGCTCAGGAAAATTATCAGCATTTTCAACATTTGGAGACTATAAGAAGTATCATAAAATCATACAAGATGAAATTGTTGGGCGTACAACTAAGGATGGAGTTGTAATAAAATCGCAAAGTGACCATTTTATCGAAAGAGTATTAGGGACAACCGAAAAAGAAGGCCCTCAAAAGAATAAGAAACGTGAAGGTGTTGAAATAGAGGATGTTATTTCTGCATTAACTGACCCAGAAAAAATAACCGAAAAAGAAGGTAGCGAAGATAAAAGCAGAAAGTATATAGGCGAAAACGTAGAAGTTACGCTTAATCCTGATACTGGAAATTTAATTCAAACAAACCCTAAGAAAAGAGAGTGAATTGTGATGTACAAATTATTGGATGTGGATGTTAAATTATTGAAAAAGTTACTTCTTATGAAGGATTTGAATCCAGAAGACGGTTATTCAAAAAAATGTGTTATTGAATACGTTAATGCGAATAGAGAATTGAATAACGAAGAGATTAATCAGATTCGTAATTACGTATTAGATAAGAATCTTGAATATGGATTTTACAGTAACGGTGAACCGAATGAGTTAGGATATGCAACTGAAGAATTAGGCGATAGACTGTTTTATGCTATGGATGATTAGCTAAATCCTTTAGTTGATAAAAAGACAACGTGAAAGGACTTGGAATATATGGCAAGGGATGATTATCATGTAATTGTTTATCAGATTCTATCCTACCTGTATATGCAGCTAAAGCAAGGGAAGGATATTGATGCATCACTCATAAGACATGACAGTAAATATCTGCAGATCAACAGAAAGTACTGGACTTATGTCATTGTGAATCTATTAAATGAGGGATATATCAGTGGGATAGTAATTGACCAGGATATAGATGAAAACATAGGAATATACAACCTTGATAAATGTGAGATTACACCAAAAGGAATAGAATACCTTACTGATAATTCAACTATTGAAAAAGCCAAGCGATTTATGAAAGACTTGAAAGACATATTACCGTTTGTATAAGCCGACTATTTTTTAGTCGGTTTTTATTTTGCTCAATTTCAAGAAAGGAGAACCATATGGCTGAAGGATTGAAACCACATCATCACCAGTACTTTGAGTATGACTGTAAAAGTCATTTTGACAGTCGTAGGCACGTCATTGTTAAGAAGGTGACATATATGTGCATGATATGCGGAAAACTCTCACACGAGACATATGAAGAGTACTGTCCGCCTCCCAAGGAAAGAAAACCTAAAGCATTGATGAAATACAGAAGCAGACAGAAGAGCGGTTGATGTTCTTCTTTTTTTCTGTTTGTCCATAACGTGCATATGACATTAAAAGGTGCATGGATATAACAGTCATACGGACTATAAACGGAGGAATTAAGTTATGGAATACACTAAGAATATGATGCCTTTGAACCTTCAGCTTTTTGCGAAAGAAGGGGAAGAAGGGACAGGCGATGAAGGGAATCCCGATAATGCGCAGTCAGGTGAACCGGAAGATGATAAATCTAAAGTGGCAACACTCACAGAAGATGATGTAAACAGAATCGTCAAGCAGAGACTTGCCCGCGAAAAAAAGAAGTGGGAGAAGGATCATACGGAAGCCGAAAGGCTTAAGAAGATGACAGATGATGAAAAGAAGCAGTATGAGGAAAACAAGAGAAAAGAAGACCTTGACAATAGAGAGGCAGCAATTACTCGTAGAGAACTGACTGCAATTGCCAAGGAACAGCTTAATGCTGCAGGAGTACCAGCAGACATGGCTGACTTCATTGACTACACTGATGCTGATACCGTAAACGAATCTGTCAAAAGACTCTCTAAAGCATTCAAGGGAGCAGTTCAGCAGTCTGTTGATGACCGATTGAAAGGCAAAGCCCCTTTAGATAAGGCTAAAAACACTGTATTGACTGCTGAAGAAGAGAATGCAAGAAAGGCATTCGCGAATGCACTTAAATTTTAGAAAAGAGGTATAGAACATGGCAATTAACACATTACAGTATTCAACTATTTTCCAGACTGAACTAGATAAACAGATGGAGCATCTCATTCTTACATCATGGATGGATGCCAATGCTGGACAGGTAAAGTATAACGGCGGTGCTGAAGTCAAAATCCCTAAGATGTCATTAGTGGGCTTAGGCGATTATGACAGAGACGAAGGATATAAACAGGGCGCTGTTACTCTAGAATATGAAACATTCAAAATGACACAGGACCGTGGAAGAAAGTTCCTTCTTGATGCAATGGATGTAAATGAAACTAACTTTGTGGCATCTGCTGGAACAGTCATGGGAGAATTCCAGCGTGTACACGTTGCTCCTGAAGTAGATGCTTATCGTATTTCTAAGGTCGTATCTGATGTTACAGCAAAGAAATCAGCTAACATCCTAACAACTGCATTGACTGAACAGAATATTCTTTCTGAATTAGAAAAGGCAGCGGATACTATCCGTGATAAGGGATACCAGGGCGATATCATCTGTCATATTACATATGACACTTTAAGATTATTAAAGGAAAAGATGGTAAACAGCAACCTTACATCAGGTAAATTAACTATTGGAAATATCACATTAGACATCTATAAGCTTGATGAAATCACATTCATTCCTACACCAAAGAACAGAATGTATTCAGCTATCAAGGTTGATGCTGGAGCAACAAAAGACAAAGGTGGATATACAAAAGGTGAAACTGCTAAGAATGTAAACTTCTTAATGGCGCCAATCACTAGTGTTATCGGTGTTACTAAACAGGACAAGACAAGAGTATTTGATCCTGATACTAACCAGGATGCAAATGCTTGGCAGATTGACTATAGAAGATATCATGACTGCTGGGAAAAGGACAACATGCTTGACCTAATCATTGCTAACGTCTCAGCTGCATAATGATCATTGTAAAAAGAATCAACGTTGAAAGGGCCATCCACGAGGATGACCTTCAGCGTTATACTGAACAGGGATATCGTGTCATTGAAGACAAGAAGAATGATGAAGATACTCCTGTAGAAAACAATGAAGTGACGGACCTCAACGATATGACTGTTGACCAGTTAAAGACTATTGCAAAGGAAAAGGGCGTTAGCGGATATTCTAGTCTTGTTAAAAAGGAATTGGTCGCAGTTCTCACTAAGATGCAGGAGGAGTAATCTATGGATCTAGTTGAGATTGTTGCTGAAAGAACAGGAGCGAGTCAGGAGCGTGCAAAAATCTATGTTGAAATGGCAAAACAGCGTGCTCTTGCACATACAAACCGCACTGTATACATCACTGCAATGGATTTCTGTGTTGCTGATCTAGCATGTGCCATGTACTTCAGAGAGGGCATGGTCGGAGAATCATCACATTCAGAAGGTGGCATCACATCTACTTTTCAGTCTTCCACTTATGAAGATATTCTCTCAACTCTCAACAACTTGAGACTGATTCGTGCAGGAGGAATCGTTCACGAAAAGAAGCCGGAGGGGAACCAATGAGACTTTCAGCGCTTAAGAACTATCCTGTATATGAGCCTGTCATCGAAAAAGATGGTGAAGGTGTCACTACTGAAAAGTGGATCAAGAGAAAATCAATGCTTCTTGAAGTATGGCCTGCATCCGGTAAGTTACAGGCTGAAATGTATGGGGAGAGACTGAACTACATTCTTAATATGATTCTTCCTAAGAATAAGGATGATGATTTCAGACCCACTGAAAAGTGGGGAGTGAATGTCTATAATCATTCAATCGGTGAACCGGATTATAGAATCATCAGCATGAAGGAATATAACAGGCACTATCTCTATGAACTGGAGAAGATTATTAAATGAGCCTCAATGGTGCTAATGAACTGTTTAGAACGCTTCGTGCTATAGATGCAGTTCTTGATAATCCTGAACAGGTTCTCGGAAAGGCTGCGGAAACAATCAGAAGTGGGTGCGTTCTTGAATGCCCTGTAAATAATGGTGAATTAAGAAATTCCATTAAGACAAGAGTTGAAGGCGACAAGGGATATGTTTATACAAATAAGGCATATGCTCAATATGTTGAATTCGGAACAGGTCGAAAAGGTGCAGCAGACCATGCTGGAATATCTCCATATGCACATCCTTCTTATACTATGGAACCTTGGTGGATTCCTGAAGAGAAGCTATCAGAAGAAGCAATAAATAACTATCATTGGGTAGTTATCGAGGTTGATGGAAAGAGATATTACAGGTCGGATGGACAGCCTGCACAGCCATTCATGTACCAGGGAGCAAAGAAGACTGAAAAGAAAGCAGTAAAAGATGCTGGTATAGTAATCAGCCAGTTAATTGAAAAGGATTAAAAGCATATGATCAACATTAAAGATAAAGTATATAAGGCTCTGACAGATGAAGGCCTTGAAGTCACTGACATCTATCCTAAGGACTGGGCTAAGCTTCCAGCCGTTCAGTATGTTGAGGAAGATAACAGCGTGGCAGAATGGACGGATGACAAGGAGCAGATATCACATGTCCTTTACAGAATCGAAATATGGGATACTAAGAGTACATCATGTACAGCCTTGAAAGTTGATAAGGCATTATCGGCAATGGGGCTAAAGAGAGTATCATGCAGAGATATTGATGATGCATCAGGACTTAGACACAAGAAAATGAGTTATGAAGCATATTATGATAGTGATTACATCTATCATGGTATGTAACTGATAAGGAGGAATTATATAATGCTAGCAAATGGCGCTAAATTATCTTATGACAAGACAAACCAGGGAACTTCTTTTACTGACCTTCCAGGGTTGAAGAAGATTCCTGACATGGGTATTGAAAAAGAAAAAGTCGAGAACTCATCACTTGATGATGCAGTTAAGGTCTATGAGTTTGGTATCGGAGACCTTGGAGACCTTGAATACACATTCAAGTATGACAACAGCAAACCAACATCTTCATACAGATTAATGAGGGAACTAGAAAAAACAGGGGCTACTGCAATGTTCAAGGAAACATTGAAGGATGGCACTACAACTACATTCTCAGGACAGGTTACTGTTAAAAGAGCAGGCGGTGGTGTCAATGATGCTATTGAATTTACTGTTTCAATCGCATTGCAGTCTGAACTCACTATTACTGATCCAACAGAGGCAGTAACGCATTCTGATGACATGGCTTCTGAATAAGTAGCAGAATAGAAAGGAAGATATAGATAAATGGCAGAAAAAACAAAAAGAAAACCGTTCATTCTTTGGAAGATCGGCGAAGAAGAATACAAATTAAAACTGACAACAGGAGAAATCTCTAGACTAGAACAGATGTATGGGGGGAGTCTTATCAACCTTCTTAATACAGAAACAGGCATGACACCATTATGCACTATGTTAGATATCGTTCATGGTGGTCTTCAGAAATTCAACAGCAACATCGACAGAAGCGATGTGAATGATATGTTTGATAGATACATCGATGAAGGTGGCTCACAGACAGAGTTCCTTAGTGATGTTCTTATTCCATTGTTCCAGGTATCGGGTTTTTTCTCTGGGGCTCTCGAAACGAAAATGGAAAAGGAAATGGCGGAAGCCAAGAAGAATCTCTAGAAGATATCCTGATTACAGATTACATATACAAGGCGGTCTATGATCCAGCGCTTGATGCTGGAGTAGACCCCTTTTCATTTTGGAATTATTCGTTAGATGAGCTATACGATATTATTTCAGCGCATGAAAGAAAGAAAAAAGAAATGGTGCGACAGGAAGCGATATCTCTTCAGATACAGGCCCTTCAGATAAGGGATTGTATTTATGCTGTCCTTAACGGCAAGGATGATTCATTCACTCCTGCACAATTGTGGGACTTCTATCCTTCACTTTTTGAAGAGGATAGGAAAGAGTTTGAAAAAGAGAAGGAAAGAAAAGAGGTCGCAAGCGCTAGATCTTCTCGTATTGCCTTCAGTAGAAGACATAATGAAGCACTAAGAAAAAGAAAGGCGGTGATGCAGAATGACGGTAGAGGAACTGCAGATAGTAATATCTGCTCAGACGAAATCAGCGAAATCAGAACTGAACAGCGTGAAGAATGAAGTCACCGGCCTAAAGAATCATGTTGATAAGGTCACAGGATCAATTGGCAATTCATTCAAGAGTATCCGCAATATTGTGGCGGGTCTTGGTATTGCTTCTCTGATTAAATCAACGATATTAAGTAATGTTGATGCTGCAATCAAGAGAGTTGATACTCTTAGCAATTATAGCCGTGTGATGTCGAATCTAGGCGCTGGCAGTGTTCAAGCGAATGCATCTATACAGAAACTAAGCAATAAGCTTATTGGGCTTCCAACAACCTTGGATGATGCATCAGGCGCAGTACAGAGATTCACATCAGTGAATAGTAATATCTCAAGATCAACAGATATGTTCCTTGCACTAAATAATGCTATTCTAGCCGGCGGTGCAAGCTCTGAGATACAGAAATCAGCACTAGAACAGTTGTCACAGTCATACGCTAAGGGCAAACCCGATATGTTTGAATGGCGTTCAGCGATGACCGCAATGCCTGCACAGATGAAACAGGTTGCTGAGGCCATGGGCTTTGTCAATGCTTCTGCACTAGGTGAAGCATTAAGAAATGGAACGGTATCAATGGACCAGTTCATGGATACAATCATGAAGTTGAATACTCAGGGCATTAACGGCTATCAGTCATTTGAGGAACAGGCAAGAAATGCGACAGGTGGAATTGCTACATCAATCGCTAATATGAGAACAGCCATTGTTAGAGGTATGTCAGATGTAATGAACACAATCGGGCAGTCTAATATTGCTGGATTCTTTACCAATATCGCAAAGGCGATTAATTCATGCATACCGTATGTTGTTGCATTCACTAAAGTTGTTATGGTCGCCGTCGGCTATCTGACGGCATTGTTTGGTGGCAAGTCAAAGAAGTTAAGTTCTTCATTTGGTGGAGTGTCAAACAATGCTAAGAAGGCAGCAGGAAACACAGGGGCGCTTGCAAAGAATATGAACAATGCTTCTAATAGTTCGCAGAAGCTTTCTAAAGGCGCAAGCGGAACAGGAAGCGGATTAAAGAAGGCGGCAGGTAATGCTTCTAAACTCAAGAAGGAATTGAACGGAGCTCTTGCTGGATTCGATGCAATCAATAACATCAATTCAAGCAATGGTTCAAGTGATCCGTCTTCAGGTGACTCAGGTGGATCAGGCGGTGCAGGTGGTTCCGGTGGTGATATCGGCGGATTCAGCATGGATGACAGTGGTGCAGAAGAGCATAAAGGGCTTCTTGAAGAAGTAGACAAGCAGTTAGAAGAAATCAAGAAGAAGGTTGCTGAATTCTTCCAGCCTTTAAAGCAGTCATGGGATAAGTTTGGTGCGCCGATGATTGCAGCCGCTGTATTTGCATTCAGTGGCATTAGAAGTCTCCTATCAGAAATAGGCAAATCAATGTATACAGTGTGGGAAAACGGCACGGGTGCAAAGACTGTTGAACTGATATTGAAGATATTCACTAACATCTTCAAGATAATTGGCAATATCTCTCAGGGGTTAGCTGATGCATGGAACACTGCAGGTCTAGGTGATTCAATCATCCAGCATTTATGGAATATATTTAACTCTATATTGAAGATCATCAATGAGATTCTGAAAATTGTGAGAGATATTACTAAAGCGATTGACTGGACTGTCGTACTAGGTGCAGTAAATGTGGTTCTTGGTATCATTGACGGGTTATTCTCTTTCATAGCGGATAATGTAGGTCTTATTCTTGGCATACTTTCAGCTATTGCGGGATTATCATTATTTTCTACTCTTGCTGGAATTCTTGGTACTGTTATCACACAGATACAGCTTGCAGTAGGAGTATTTTCAGGCTGGGCATCACTTGCAACTGCATTGAGCGGTGCATTTGGAATTCTTCCACAGATTTTTGCGTCTATTGTAATGGCTGTGAATCCTGTAAATGTCATTATTGGGGCAGTCATTGCTACAGTGGTAGACTTATGGCAGAAGAGTAAGAGTTTCAGAGATGACATAGTAAGCATTCTAGGAAATATCGCCACTATTGTTCAGAAGGTGTTTATAAATATTGTTGCACCTGTCATCAGTACAGTAGCAGGCATCATTAAAGATTTTGTTAATATGGTGCTAAAACCACTGTGGAATGTATGGGAAACAGTTTTTAAGGATATTATGGGAATCGTTAGTGACTTATTAAAATTTGTAACACCTATTTTCAGTACAATTCTTGATATTTTAGGACCAATCTTCCAGTTATCACTTACACATCTTCAAGGCACATTTAGAATTGTGTTCGCAGCAATTGGAGGTATTATCCAGGGCGCCGGTGCAGTAATTCACGCTGTTGTTGATGGTATTAGAGGATTCTTTAATGGATTAGGAACTTGGATGGAAGTGACTTTTGGCTTCAAATGGAAGAATGTGTTTGAAGCGGTTAAGAATATCGTCAAGGCGTTCAGAGACTACATGGGTCCTATCATCAGTTCTGTACAGGTTATTTTCATGGGTCTAGCTAACTTTATTGGTGGCGTGTTCTCAGGTAACTGGAAGAGGGCATGGCTTGGTGTTAAACAGATATTTGAGGGTATTGTTTCCGGATTAGGAGCCATCTTCAAGGCTCCATTGAATTTCATGATTGATGGAATCAACAAATTCTTAAGCGGTATCGGCAAGATAAAGATTCCTGATTGGGTTCCTGGAGTAGGTGGAAAAGGATTCTCTATCCCTAAGATTCCTAGACTTGCAAAAGGTGGTATCGTTAGTGCATCCACTATTGCCAATATTGGTGAAGCAGGAACAGAAGCAGTAATACCATTACAGAGAAACACACAGGGACTTGATATGATTGCTGAAAAGATTTCAGAAAGATTATCACTTTCTCAAAATGACGGCACAGGCGCTACTTACGTCATTAAATTAGTGCTTGATGACGGCAGAGTAATCACTAAGATGGTGATTGACAATATCAAGGACTATGAAGCACGCACAGGCAAGCCTGTATTTGACTATTAGGAGGTGGAATAAATGGCAGATGAAGCAAAAATCAAGATAAACGGAACACTTATTCCGACTCCTTCAGAGATTAGCGTAGAAATCAATGATCTAGATTCGGATAGTGTCAGACCTGTCTCAACAGGCATCTTAAGAAGAAATAGAATACGTTCTAATATGCTTAAAATCACATGTACATATAAACTGAATACATTCACAGATGTAATGAATATTCTGAAGGTACTCACTCCGGCAGAGTTCACAGCAGAGTGGGGCTAGTATAAATTTAGTGCCAGTCAAATAGAGAAAATATCTAAAAAAAGAATTGAAAAACATTCGAAAGAATACTAGTCTGAAACATGAAAATAGAGGTGTTAAAAATGGCAGAAAATAAAGTGATAGACAAACAGTTTAAATTAGATGCAGT
>OGDF01001623.1_pt1 | contig 32557 bp, 29 predicted proteins | sample 1570141 | NCBI WGS metagenome assembly OGDF01 (sample SAMEA4370581, study PRJEB24528) | human gut metagenome | reverse complement strand
GCGTGAGAAGATCGGCGGAATGTTCCGCCTGGCCAACTAAGAAGAAGGGATGCTTATCCGACAGATGGAAAAAAACGCAAAGATAGCCGTCCATATTTTGTGCTATTTAATGGAATAGTATAAACTTACGTAATTATCAAGAATATTACAAATAAAAAAATGATACTGAATTACGGTTTATGGGGGATAAACTAATCAGACTAATAGTATGACCTTATATTTTTCCGACAGGAATGGTCCTTACTTCATCAATTACGATTATCAGAGATACATTGTTCTTCTTTGAAAGGAATATGGCCAAACCGTTTGATGCCTGATTCTGTCATAATTCCCCTGAGCATAAAATACGCAGAGCTGTATAACATTGAAGGCATACATTCTGCAATTCTTGCATTATATAGCAATGCAGTAAGAGACTTAACAAATATTTCCGCTCTCAAATCCGACATGACTAATTTTTCTTTTTGACAGGCCAATATGATTTTTTCCAGTTCACCCGACCATATACGGTTAAATGAACTGTGGATGTATCGGTATTTGGAATCGCATGAAATGTCAAACCAAAACACACATTTGGCCTTATACAGATTTTCGATATAGGCTTTGGATACAGCCCAGAAGTATTCGACAATGTCCGGAAAATCATATTTGATAATATAAAACATGTTTATGATTCTAGTCTGATAGCCTTGCAGACAGGTATATATTAGATTTTCTTTGGTTGTATAAGTTTGATATATAGTCCGTTTTGACATATTCATATTGCGTGCGATATCATCCATACGTACTGCACGGATACCTTGTTCTTTCAAAGATTGCGAAGTAAAAGCGATAATCTTTTTTTCGGTATTTTCATTCATGTAATCTTATAATTAGGCTGATAGCTTATTCATATTTTTAGGATTTAAAAATAAGATGCTCCACCTAAAATATAAAATTTATTTTCCCCAATCCCCTGAATTTGCGTCTGAAAGCCCAATATGAATGAATGAAACATGGTGTATGCAAAATTGTTCTGTTTTTCCGACCTGTTTAATTTCACAGATTCCATCAGTCTTATTAGTAAGCATGAGATTCCGAAATTCATGGAAACTCAATATCTAAAATAAGTTTTATAGGGAAAACTGTAACATTTATAGTTCTGTAAATCAAAAAATAAAACACATATTAACATTCTTGTCATGCAGCAATTTTGAAGTTTTTTCATTTAGCACGCAAAAACGTCATTAATGACGGAATAGTATTAATTTTAATTTTAAACGAAGTATGAAAAAAAAATTTAGAACTATGCGCTTTTTTGTATCAATGTTACTATGTGGCAGTTTATTCTGCTTGACAGCTTGTAGTGATGACGATGAAACTCCAACACCCCCCGATGAAATTACCACGGAAACGATGTTCGGAAATTATTCCGGAAAAATGAGTTCTTGGAATATTGTTCCAAACGAAGGAGAAGATAACGGAGAAGATGCACCGGCTGGTATAGACATTTCAGCTACGGTGAAAAATGATACCATACATTTGGAAAAATTCCCCATTAAAGACATTGTCCTGTCTATTGTCAAGGATGAAACCCTGGCTGACAAAATTGTAGAAGCTGTAGGAAACGTGAACTACAAAGTAGGGTATGAACCAACTCTTACAACAGCCAAAGACAGTATTGAGCTTAAATTGAATCCGGAACCATTGAAATTATCTGTCACAATACCAACGGCTACCGAAGGGGAAGAAGCCCAACCTCTGCTTATCGAAGTAAAAGTCGAACCGGGTGAGGAAGCCGGATATGCTGTTGAAAGTGCAAATATGCAATTTTACTTTGCCGCTACAAAGGTATTGCTTGGTGAAGGAGAAAATCAGCAGGAACTTCCGGGGTTTACCCCTACGACCTTCCATTTTGATATGAACCAACACAAGGCCGTTCCAAATTTTTAAGATTAATAATTCATAATAATCAGAAGAGAACATCTATATTTGTACATAGTTGTTCTCTTTATTATATACAACTACTGCTATGAATAAAGGATATAAATATACAGGATTTTTGGCCTCTCTAATACTTCTGTCATCATGTCATACAGTGAAGAATACACTCACCCTCTCCGACATTGAGGGTGAGTGGAATATCGTGGAAATAAACGGCGGATCTTTGCAAATACCTCATGGAGAACAACAGCCCTTCATTGGATTCGATACCCGTTCCGGAAAAATCTATGGGAACAGCGGATGCAACAGGATCATGGCTTCTATGGATTTGCAAGCCAAACCGGGTACGATAGAATTTGGACGCATAGGGTCTACCATGATGGCATGTCCTAACATGGAAACGGAAAGACAGGTACTTGCCGCCTTGTCAGAGGTTATAAGTTATCGAAAAACAAGTAACGGCAAAATATCCTTATGTAATTCCTCCAACCGTCCGGTTGCCATTCTCAAAAAACGGTTCTATTCCATGACGGTTGCAGAGCTGCAAGGAGAATGGAATGTCGTGTCTGTATTCAACAGCCCGATCCCAGAAACGGCTAAGAAAGCCCCTTTCCTTATTTTCGACACGAAAGGAAACAAGATAAGCGGTAATGCCGGATGCAACCGCCTGACCGGGAAATTGAATATAAACGGGGAAAACAGACTTTCCATTTCCATACCTCCGGTCGCAATGACAAAAATGGCCTGCCCGGATATGGAAACCGAAAATAATATATTATCGGCACTAAGCAGTGTGAAAACATTCGGAAGACTGGATGGAAAAAGAATAGCCCTTTACACTTCCGGTGGTGTGGAAGTATTGGTATTACAAAAAAATAATAAATAATTAAAGATGAACTGTTTAAAAAAGATACTCGTATGCGTATCAGCAATATGCCTGATTTCATGTGGAAATGACGAGAGCATGGTCGGGACATGGGCGCAGCCCGTTCCCGGACTGGAAGGAATGAAGCAGGGGTTTACACTTGAAGAAGGCGGAAAGGCTTCCTCCATCAACATGGCGACACTTTGTTACGAAACGTGGAAACAGGAAGGGACTTTGCTTATCCTTTCCGGAAAGAGCAGGGGAAACCGTCAAACACTCCAGTTTTCCGACACGTTAACCATTGAGCAGCTGACGCAGGACAGCCTTGTCCTGAAGAAAGGAATGCTTGTCCTCCGATATGCAAGAGAAACCGGAGAACAAGGAAAAATGGTCTCGATGACTCCGACAAAAGAGATGTTGACCTTAAAAGGGGAGTTAGTGATCAGTGCGGAGACACGCACTTTTAAACCGGAAGGAAGTTCTGATACCTACTGGGTGATAGACAAGACCGGAAAACTTTATCGGGAATACGACAAGGTGACCGGAGGAATCAAGAACGGAACTCCCGTACACGCCGAATTGCAGGTTGAAGATGCCGGGAAATCAAAGGAAGGTTTCGCCGCTACCTATAAAAGCGTGTATAATGTGCATAAGATCAATCGTATATATAAATAATCGGAAATCATGAAAAAAATCTGTTTGGCATTGTTCTTTGCCGTTTTATCCTGCAATGTCTTCGGGCAGGACTGGCTTTCACTCTTTATAGGAAGCGCCAGCAAATATGCATCTGTAGAACTGTCGGATTACCGTAAACGTCTGTCCATGGAATATAATGTGGGCAGTAACGAATTGGATGATTATTACCGTCGTTGCGGGAATAACTGGGGGAACGTAGGGCTTGCCCTTGAAATAGCCCAGACCTCCGAAAAAAAAATGAACAGTGTTTGCGACTACTACAGACGTTATCACAAACAGGGCTGGAACCGTATTCTGTTGGAAATCGGCATCAAACCCGGTTCTTCCTGCTATGATCTGTTCTACGAAAGAATACACCACTACCATGATTTATGGGACAAACACTATAACAGTTATTGTGACAGGCATGGAAAAGCGCATTCAAAGGATCACGAAAAGCATGATAACGGAAAGCATAAAGGGCATTATAAGAACCATGACAAACGTCATAAATGAAGCCTCGAAAAAATTATGAAAATATAAAAGGAAGATGTTTTGAAGTTTCAAAGTATTTTCCTTTTTATATTTGTCCAATCCAAAGTCCCTGGATAGTTTAAACAGAGGAACATCCTGAGCCGAAATAATTATATTTGTATTCTTGCCTATATTGCGAGTGACTTTTTCAACACGGTGTTTCGGATTTAAATTAACACAGCCTCCAGAACGTTACCTTAAATGATTCAAAAAACATCATAAATATTTGTTTTTCTTGTCACATTATTAATGTGACAAGAATTTACACTGTAATATATGAGTAACGGGAAAATAGTGTTTACAGCCGCTACGCTTGCATGATGGATATTTCTTGTCAGCTAAAAATTTGTCCGACTGTGGCCTTCTATGAATCTATTAATACAAAAGGGAAGTTCCATTGAATGTCAAGGAAACCTCCCTTTTTGTTACAAATGGGGCTCTGACAGCTATTCCGTTAGAAAGAATATACGAATCCTATTGACAAGTCCTCCGTACTCAGGCTAAGTCCGGATACACTGTTGTCATACTTATAGTCGTCACGGTATCCCAGAAAGCCGAACTTGGTGATGAATGAGAAATGGTCGTTCATATCCAAGGCTATTCCCGGCTTGATTCCTATTTCAAAACCGTTATGGTTGTCATGATCTTCTACCTTGTAGGTTGAAATGCCCAGACCACCATCCAGGAACAAGCGCACCATACCTTTCTCAAAATAGTTCCATCGTGCATATGGTGCGAAATGAAAAGCGTTCACATCCAGATCCTCGCCTTTTTTGGTCTTTCCCGTATGGGTGTACCCGATTTCAGCTCCGAAATGCCAGGTATCGTTCAACGTATAACCGATTTCCGGTGCCAATGTGAAATTTGTTGCATCAATATCATCGTCATGGGTGATACCGAATGAACCTCCCAAATACACTTGCGCTTTTGCCGATACTGAAAAAGCGACTACACATAATAATAAAAAAATCTTCTTCATTGTTTATTAGTTTTACATTGTTTAATTATGTGGAATAGAGAGCCCCTTATTCTTGCATGCTATTGGTTCCTTTCTTCTCTCTTCCTTATATGTTGTCTCTCATGCAACTTACCCAGCCAAAAACCGGCCATGAAAGGCACTCCGAAAACAACCACAACAAGCAGGATGATCCATCCGGTTATCTGCCCGACCAATCCGGGCAAGGCATCCACCAGTGTCCGGAGGGAATCATCGGCCATCCCCTGCATTTCCTCCAAGATACTTTTCCGTTCCTCCGATATATACTGTTGCATTTCTTTCCGCTGATAATCGACATTGTTGAAAGTTTCGTCTACTATCAGGGTCATCAGTTCCATAATCTCTTGCGCCTGCTGTCCAAGTGAATCCAACATGCAGTCTGATATTTCCGGAAGATGCTCCATGACCGAGACCATCTGGTCGAAATTATGCCCCATCTCGTCCAAACGGTAATTCAACTTGCCGTATATGCTGTCCTTCTCCAGCCGGTATTCCCATATCTCCTTGCCATATGACAGATCTTTTGATACTTGGTCGGCATATCTTTCCACTCTATCACCCGCATCGGCTATGACTTCCGATACGGATCCCACGGAACGTTTGTAATCCTTCCCTTTCTCTTTCAGAAACTCCATCCATTCAGAAGAGGGATTCGGCAGGTATGACGGGGTGTCCGGTGTGAAAGCCATGCTGTACAGCTCCACAAATTCGTTCATCAGGGAAAACCTTTCCTTATCCATCACTTCTGCCAATTGGCAGCGATACTGTTTTTCGAGCTTGCCGACTGTATTGCGGGCGATGGCTGTCCGGTTGCCGAACAGGACCGAATCGGGCAGCACCTTCAAAGTCTTGTCCAGATTCCTGCAAAGTACCCAAGTCTCGACGGCTGAGAGTTCCGGCACGGATTTGAGGGCGGCAGACGTGATAGCACGGGTTGCCTCAAGTTTCCAGCGTACCGCATGTATCTTGGCTGTAGGGTCATCTGTCCCTTTAATGATTGAGTCCGCAGCCAGGATGACCTGCGATTGGAATGTATGGTAAAACCCTCGCGTCGTCATCCGTATGTCGTTTTCCTTTTCTGTCAGTGGTTCCCCGGTTGAGACAGATACCTTCAGTAGCGAACATCCGGAAAATCCGATGGTGATGCTGCTGATTATGAACAGTGTATATATCCTTTTCATTTTTGGCTTCATTCTTGATATTGAAGGCGCTTAAAGTGTGCCTGACCGCTTACAAGGATTCAAAATTATACCATTCCTTTGATTTGACAAAAGCATTTTTCCCGTTTAGCTACTTTTTGAGACCTGTCCAGATGCCATAATCCGCCATCCGTCATCCGAAAATCAGGGTTCATGCACCGTATTTCCGCCTTGGATAAATTATATCGGAAAATACATTTTTTTTCTCTACTTTTGCCGTTGTTTAATTTAAATATACACATGAGGATAAGTACATTTTTATGGATGTCCGCAGTACTTGCACTGCTGGCTTCTTGCAGCAGAAAAAAAGAACAATCCGGAACGGGAATTATTGTCAAAACAGAGAAAACAGTCCAGTATTTCGGTGGAGACGAAAAGGAGTATACCTTTATTTCCAACCCTTATCGAACATCGGAACTCTCATTTAGGGTAGGCGGGCCGATAGACCGCTTTGAGGTGTATGCCGGTAATTATTACCCGCAAGGGAGTGTCATTGCCGAGATAGACCCCCGTGACTTCCGCATACGCAAGGAACGGACGGAGGCTGTGTATATCCAGATGAAGACAGAGTTTGAAAGAATACAGAAGTTGTATGAGAAGAACAACATTTCCGCCAGCCAGTATGAAAAGACCAGGGCCGACTACACGATGGCCAAGACCGCCTTTGACATGGCTTCCAACGAACTGGAAGACGCTCGGCTGACCGCGCCTTTCAACGGGTATGTGGGTGAGGTATATATTGAAAAGTTCCAAGACGTGAGGGCAGCACAGCCTGTCTTGTCGTTGATAGACATTGACCGGCTCCGTATAGAAGCTTATGTAACGCAGGAAGTGGCTGCCGCCGCCCGGTCACTTGACTCGGTGGAAGTCTGTTTCGACATGTATCCCGACAAGGTATATAAGGCTCCGGTAGTGGAAGTGTCAAAAGGAACTACCCGCAACAATCTCTCCTATCTGCTGACAGCCCTGTTACCCAATCCGGACCGGAAATTGTTGGCCGGCATGTCCGGTAAAGTATATATAGATCCATCCGTTGATAACGATAAGACAGGGGTGGTCATTCCGCAGTATGCACTTTGCCACCGCCCGACAGAAGGGGACTTTGTCTGGCTGGTCAATGAAGGGACTTCCGAAGTGAGTATACGAAAAGTAACGAAGAGCAGCCTGCTTCCCGATGGGAAAGTACTCATCACGGAAGGATTGTCCGGTGGTGAGACGATTGCCACAAGCGGCCTCCGCTTTCTCTCGGATGGCATGAAAGTAGAACTGTCCTCTAAAAAGAATTGAGCCGTATGAAGTTTGTAAAATATTTCTTGCAGAAAAAATCCGTCACTATCCTGTTACTTATACTGGTATTGGCCGGCGGGTTGTTTTCCTATGTCAAGATGGGAAAACTGGAGGATGCCCCCTTCACCATCAAGCAGGCGTTGGTGCTGACCCCTTATCCCGGTGCTTCCTCTTCTGAAGTACAGTCCCAGATGACCGATGTTTTGGAAGAAGCCATACAGTCAATGGGCGAACTTTATTACCTGAAGACTGAAAACCGGGCCGGACTGTCCAAAATAACCGTTTATGTAAAAAAGGAAATCCGTGCCGACGAGATGCAACAGCTTTGGGACAAGTTGCGTCGCAAGGTGAACGACGTTCAAAGCAAGTTGCCTGCCGGAGCCGGTCCTTCCATTGTAAACGATGACTTCGGGGATGTACTGGGCGTGTTCTACGGGCTTACCGGGGACAGCTATTCATTCCGGGAATTGGAAGACGAGGCCAAACTGATAAAGAACGAGTTGCTGAAAGTAAAGGATGTGGCTAAAGTGGAAATTTACGGTGTGCAAACACCGACCATTGATGTGACTATCAGTCCGGCGGTCATGGCACAAAGCGGGGTGACTACTGCCGATATTGCCCGTGCCTTTGAAGCCCAGAATAAGGTTGTGGACGCCGGTGGTGTGGATACCGGCAACGGCCGTATCCGCATTGAGTCCACCGGAAACTTCTATTCGCTGGATGACATACGTGAACTGACGATCGTCTCACGTACCGGTGAACACTTCAGGCTGGCCGATATCGCCAGCATCGAGGAGGGCTACCAAACTCCACCGGGTAATATTATGCGGATCAACGGAAGTCCTGCGGTGGGAATCGCCATCTCTACCGTTCCGACCGGCAATGTGGTGGATATGGCCAAGGCTGTACAGGTGACATTGGATAAGTTCCGGGAAACGATGCCCGAAGGTTTTACGCTGACTTCCATTTATGACCAGGGATATGAGTCGGACGTGGCCAATCAGGGCTTTATCCTGAACCTGATTATCTCGGTGGTGACAGTAGTGGCAATCCTGCTGTTCTTTATCGGATTCAAAAACGGTATCCTGGTTGGCAGCGGATTGGTATTCTCTATCTTCGCCACGCTGATAGTCATGATGGCCTATGGTATCGCTTTGCAACGTATGTCTTTGGCAGCCATCATTATTGCCATGGGGATGCTGGTGGATAACGCCATTGTGGTATCCGATTCGGCATTGGTCAATATGGAACGGGGGATGCGTAAACGTATCGCCATTATGCGTGCCTGCTCGTCCACCGCGCTCCCCTTATTGGCGGCTACGGTCATTGCCATTCTTACCTTCTTGCCGATTTACTATTCTCCGCATATTACCGGTGAGTTGCTTTCATCACTGGTGATTGTCATCGGTGTTTCTTTGATGTTCAGTTGGGTATTTGCTTTGACCCAAACCCCTTTCTTTATCCAGGAGTTCGTACGCCGTCCGCGTCCGGAAGAATTGAAGCCGGGTCTTTTTGACGGAAAGTACTACAATATGTTCCGTGGTTCCCTCCGCTGGGTGTTGCGCCATCGTTCTATGGCTATTGTTTCATTGGTCGTGATGCTGGTTCTTTCGGCATGGAGTTTCAAGTTCATACCGAAGGTCTTTGTCCCGGCTTTGGAAAAACAGTATTTCACGATGGATATGTGGTTACCTGAAGGTACCAATATTTATGAAACAGATCGCATTGCGAGTGAGATGGCCGATTATGTGCGTAATCATAAGGAGGTGGAAATGGTTTCCAACTACATAGGTCGTACGCCACCCCGGTATTACCTCTCCAATATCGCTTTCGGACCTCAGTCCAACTATGCGCAGTTACTGATCAAATGTCATTCCTCTGAAGATGCGAGAGCCATGCACACCTTGTTGCAGGACTCTATCCGTCTGAAGTTCCCCGAACCGCTGATCAAGGTCAATAAGTTCGAACTGAGTCCGTTGACGGAAGCGATGATCGAGGCACGTTTTCTGGGACCGGATGCCGCGGTCCTGGACTCGCTGGTGAATGTGGCAACCGGCATTATGCGCCGTAATCCGAAAGCTGCCGATGTGCGCAACGAATGGGGAAACATGACGATGGTGATGCGTCCGGTATATGACCCGGTGAAGGCGGGTGCGTTGGGCATAACCAAAGCACAGATGATGCAGTCGGTAAAATCTATCAGTGATGGATTGCCCGTAGGCATCTATCGGGATGACGAACGGAAGGTGCCCGTGCTGTTGAAGTCGGAGAATGCTGTCGTAACCGATGCGCATTCGTTGGAGAACTTCTCGGTCTGGAACGGTGAGCATTCCGCACCGCTTTCCCAAGTTACCAAAGGCGTGGAGACCACTTGGGAGTGGCCGCAGGTACGTACCTACAACCGTCAGCTCTCCATGGCCGCCATGTGTGGTGTACAGCCGGGACATACGATGGCCGAGGTACACGGAGAGATACGCAAGGAGATTGAAGCCATGGAATTGCCGGAAGGCTATACCTTCTTTTGGGATTCGCAGTATAAGGACCAGAACGAGGGTTTGCAGGCTCTGGCCAAATTCTTCCCACTGGCGTTCCTCATGCTGATAGTGATTCTCGTGGCATTGTTCGGGAATTTCCGCGAACCGGGTATCATCCTGTGCGTGCTTCCCCTGTCGCTTATCGGAGTGGCTGTCGGCATGCTACTTACCGGCTTTGATTTCGGATTTTTCCCGATTGCCGGATGGTTGGGACTGCTGGGTATGATCATCAAGAATGTCATCGTATTGCTGGATGAGATAAACATACAGCGTAAAGCAGGGGTAGCTCCTTATACAGCAGTCATAGAAGCTACCGTATCACGTACCCGTCCGGTGTTGATGGCGGCTACTACAACGATTTTAGGGATGGTACCGCTCCTGTTCGATATAGCCTTCGGGGGAATGGCGGCAACCATTGTTTTCGGTCTGACCTTTGCCACACTGCTGACGTTGTTTGTCACACCGGCCTTGTATTCCATCTTCTATAAAGTAAAAGAGTCATGATTATGTGGAAAAAATATATACTGTTTTCATTTTCATTGTGTGTTTCCTCCGTAGCTGTAGCCCAGCAGAATACGCTGCTGGAAAAATACAGGTCGATGGCTGTCGAATACAGCCATGACCTGAAGGCTGCGGATAAGAACATTGCCGCCAGTATCGAGTTGGAGAAGGCGGCTCAAAAAGATTTGTACCCCAAACTGTCCGGTAATGCGAATTTCCAATATACGGGAAACCCGTTGGAACTGACGCTGGATCTGCCCTCCACGGGCAACCCGGTCACATTCGAAGGGAAAGACTTAAAATACGGTGCGTCCGTATCCCTGACGCAACCTATTTATACGGGTGGAAGGCTGCTGGAGACCATACGGTTGGCTAGATACCGGCATAATGTAAGCGGGTTTCAAGAAGAATATATCCGTTCCGGAATCTACCTGCAAACCGACATGCAATACTGGAATACGGTAGCACGCACAGAAATAGTCCGCATCTCGGACGATTATCGGAATTCCATAGCCTCCTTGACGCAAACCATCCGTGAACGGGTGAATGCCGGTTTGACAGACAGACAGGACCTGTTGATGATGGAGGTAAAACTGAATGAGGCGGAATACCAGCTTCTGCAAGCCAGGAAAAATCTGGAAAACGGTCTGATGGCTCTTAATTCGCTTATCGGGGTGGAGCTTGGGGCACCGACCGAAGTGGAGGATAGCGTATCTATGGTTGTGGTGAACGATGTGTCCTTATGGAGTGATGGGGGGGCTGTCCGCCCGGAGCTGAAAATTGCAACGGAACAGATAAGGATGGCTGAGAGTGAAAAAAAACTGGTGCTTTCCAAATACAGACCTCAGTTCTACGTAGGAGTTGACGGGAGCTATTCCTCTCCCGGCTATAATTTCCGTACGGACATGGATCCTAATTACGCCGTATATGCAAAAGTGTCCGTACCACTGTTTGAATGGGGTAAGCGGAAAAATGAGAAACGGGCTTCTTCATTTAAAGTGGATATGGCAACCGATAATCTGAACAAAGTGACAGACGGTGTCAATCTGGAAATCCGGACGGCTCGCAACTCACTCCGGCAGGCGATGGAACAGGCGGAACTGACACGTAACTCGCTGGATAAGGCACGCGAGAATGAGACAATGGCCTTGGAACGCTATGACGAAGGGAAATCTTCCATTACCGAAGTGATTGATGCACAGACTTACCGCCAAATAGCGCAGATGAACCATGTGCAGGCCAAGGTATCGGCACAGAATTATTATTCAGAGCTGCTTAAGGCATTGAATAAATACTAACTTGTCAGAATTTGTAGTATCTTTATCTCTATGAAATGGACTACCGTTACATATGCGTTGTTGTTTTCAGGTCTGGGACTGTTCTCTTACTTTCTGATTGTCAACTATACGGATTTCTCTCCGCAGGCGGCTGAATTGCTGTATTCATGGGGAGCATTGGTATTCACCATACTTGCATTCAACCTGGTGGGATATTTCACGCTTTGGATGTCGGGATGGGTGAACAGGCAATATGCCATCAACGCATCTTGGAAGCGGAAGATCGGCATGCTTTATATTACGGTGATCTTTTTGTTTCTGGCGTTGAATTACGGACTGTTCGTCACAGCCAAAATCCTGGCTGACGTCGAATCGGTATTCAACTTCTCGCGCAGTGGATGGAATTTGCTGATAGTCGTATGGTTGGCGGAAATGGTGGTCATTGGATTGCTTCTTTCCAACCGTACCTTGCAGGCAAACTGGTTGTTGCAACAGGAGGCTGCCAAATTACAAATGGAAAATGCCCGGGCCAAATATATTGCCTTGCAGAACCAGCTGAATCCCCATTTTCTGTTCAACAGCCTGAATACGTTGATTGCCGAAATCAAATATAATCCGGACAATGCGATGCTTTTTACCCAAAGCCTCTCATCCGTGTACAGGTATGTCCTTCAGTGTCAAGGTAGGAATATGGTATCTTTAAAAGAAGAATTGGATTTTATGAATTCCTATTTGTTTTTGCATAAGGTACGTTTGGGGGATTGCATCCATTGTGACTGCCGGATCCCCTCCGAATATATGGAACGGCAGATACCTCCTCTTACCCTGCAATTGCTGGTGGAGAATGTAATCAAGCACAATTCCATTTCTTTTGGAAAGCCCATGACTATCCATATTGATGTGGATAACGAGTATTTGATCGTCAGTAATCCGGTTTCTCCAAAGAAAAAGAAGGAGGTTTCTTCTGGAATAGGACTAAAAAACCTGGCGAACCGTTGTCGGCTGATGACCGATAAAGATATATTTGTACAGAAAGAAAAATCTGTTTTTACTGTTAAAATTCCAATTATACAATGAATAAATTGAATGCGGTCATTATAGAAGACGAAATACCGGCGGCCAGGTTGCTGCACTCGATGGTTTCCTCATTACGCCCCGGGTGGAATATTGAGATCATTCCCGGAAGTGTGGACGATGCGGTAGAGTGGTTCGCATCCCATGAACATCCGGAACTGATTTTTTTGGATATACATCTTACGGATGGGGATGCTTTCGACTTTCTCTCTGTTGTCAAGCCGAGATCGGCCGTCATCTTTACAACGGCCTATGATCAGTATGCCATACGCGCTTTTTCCGTAAACAGCATAGGCTACATCTTGAAGCCGGTGGACGAAAGGCGTTTATCGGATGCCATTTCCAAATATGAGAGTTTGCGGGGTTTGGGCTGGCTACAATCAGATAATTATATGGAAACATTACTTGACGCTTTGAAACATCCGGAAAAGAAGTACCGCTCCCGTTTTCTTATTTCCGGAAGTGATAAATTTTGGTCATTGCGGGTAGAGGACATTGCCTATTTTTATTTTGAGGAACGGACGACTTTCGCTGTTACAGCCAATGGCAGGGAGCATATATTGGATTTGTCTTTAAATAAATTGGAAGAGCAGTTGGACCCCAGGATGTTTTTTCGTGTAAATCGACAGGTGATTCTCAATGTTGATGCCATTGATCAGGCAGTTCCTTCTTTTAAAGGAAAGATAAGGGTGGTGGTACATCCACCTTTCAAGTCTGATATCGTCATAAGTGAAGGCCGGGTTTCAGCCTTCAAGTTATGGCTAAATTATTGAAAAAGTGTTTTCCTGATAAAGTGTAAGGCTGTGCCATCTATTTTTTGTGGACAGCCTTTTTTTATTTTCGTGATTCTTGAAATTCTCCCGCCCATTCACCCCCCTTTTTGGCAATGATGACAGCAATGATTTCATTTATTACAGCTGCTGCGGCAATGGTACCTTGCACTATCCGGGAAGATTCCGGATCGGCATTGTTCAGAATGGAAACAGCAATGCCGGTGAAGACAAGAGACACACCGGAATGGGGCAGAAGTGTGAATCCCAAACATCTTTTCACGGTTTTGGGAGCATGGGTGATACTGGCTCCCCAATAGGCACTGAAATATTTTCCCAATGCCCGGCTGACGATGTAGATAATGGTAAACATACCTGCACCCAGGATCGCATGATAATCCAAGGGTACTCCTAAATTTAAAATGACAATGATCATCGCAACCAGAAGAAACGGGTTGAAATCAGCTTTCAGTTCCTCTAATTGCTTCTCACTGATCATGTTTGTACAAGTAGCGGAAAATGCCATGCCCAATAACAGGAAGTTCAGGACAGGCTTGTGAAACAGATAATTGTTGAAGAATAAGCCTGCACATGAAGTAAGCAGGATTCCTATGCATAAAACCAGTAAAGCTTTCCGGCGTGTCATCATTCTTTTTGTAAAGCGAATTAAATCAGAAAAACATTTCGTTTTGCAATGCTGTTCAATACGAACTTCCATAACTTACTATTTTATAGCAGCATACATCTATTTTTGTTCATCTTCAATTTATCAGTTCGTTTTATGCCCCATAGATGGGAGAAATCTCTATTCCGCCGGATATATATTGGAAGTGGCGGGCATACCTTATTCCACAACCCAAAGTATAGAAGAGGCACTTGATGGAAGCGGGATGATATTGTTCTCCTCACCGGTAAAAAAAAACACGTTTACGGCAGAAGAGTTGGAGCAACTCACTCAATGGGTGATGGCTGGAGGTGTGATTGTGTCCCCGACCTGTATAGCTCCCTCTGAACATGTGGCGAAACTGTTTGGCATAACAGCGACCTCTTATACCAAGTCCCGCTATTTTGCCTCTTGGGAGGATGGGATGATGATGGAAAAAGAGTTGGAATATATGGACGAACCGGAAGAAAAGGATTTCTCACTGGGAAACGAACGGTTAGGTATGGCCATCAAGACATATGGTTACACGCTATCCACCGCCAGAGTGCTGGCCCGTTTCAATACGGGTGAACCTGCTGTTACTGTTAATGAAATGGATAAAGGCAGGGTATATTCGTTCGGGCTGCTTTGGCGAGATGTTATCCAGCGTTCACAGCTAAACAAGGATTTTTCCGCCCAACGTTCCTACAGTAATGATTTTGAACCGTCCGCCGATACATTCCCTTTGTTTGTTCGTTCAGTTTACGCAAAGTGCAAAGAGGTAAGCGTTTGGAAATCAACGATTCCTAACGGATATCAGTCTGTCTTGATACTTACCCACGATTGCGATTCTCGTACTGCTTTTGATGAGATGCACTTCATGTCTGATTATGAAAAGTCGATAGGTGTGAAGGGACAATATTTTCTGACTACCCATTATTATAGGGATCAATCCTATCTTTCGGCGTTCTATGATGAATCGTCAGTGAGTAACGCGCAAAAATTAGTAACTAAAGTTTCCCACCCCCAATAAAGAGGGTGGGAAGTAACAGTAATTCAAATTTTCTTCGTAAATTAGAGGTGCTTAATCAACTGATTTACAATGGAAAATAAGGATACTGTTATGGATGCAAAAATAGTGAATTTGAACGAACTTACCAAGGTTTTATCCGTTAAAGAACAAGCCCAAGAGCAACTTTTAGTCGTCATGAAGGCATTGGGAATCGGTAAAATCGTTCGGAATCTCAAGTTTGAGAAGGCTCAGGGCTATACCTTGACCTCCCTCTTCATCTCGCTCCTCATCATGCGCCTGTGGGGAAAGACGATTGCAAGTGCCACTTCCAATCATTTTCATGGACTTTGCGCCGTGTCAAAGAACACGCTGTATCGCGCACTTTTGAACGCACGCATCGACTGGCGAATGCTTCTTACCAAAATTACCCTTCGCTTCCATGCCATTCTCCGGGAGCATCAGGTGAATACCGACGAGCATGACACTTGTGCCATCCTTGATGATACAACCTTTCAGAAAAGTGGCATTCGAATCGAAGGAGTCAGCAAGGTGTTCGACCATGTCACCCACAATTTCATTTATGGAATGAAATGCCTGACACTGGCTCTCTCTGACGGGAAAAGCTGCTATCCCATAGACTTCTCCCTTCATCGTGAAAAAGGAAAGAAGAAGGATTACGGCTTGACCTTAAAACAGCGGAAGGAGCAGTTCAAGGAAAAGCGGAACACAAAAAATCCGGACTATGCACGCAAGGCGGAATGTGATGAGAGCAAGCTCGAAATGGCCAGACGCTTTTCAGAATACGAAACCCTGGGAGCACTATTCCGCTCCGAGCGTGACCGGCTGCAAGTGCTCACCCTGTGGAGCAGGACTTTGGAAGAAGTCAGGCATCTGTTGGAAGTTTTGTCGCGTGAAGCAGGAGTGGATCTGTTGGCATGCCTATCAACTGTAGCCACACGGCAAATGGCAGATTTCTCCACAAAGGTTTGGGCACATCTTCTATGCGATTCGGACGATTATGCCATGCCCGATTTGGACTAAACATTTTTTAGGCGTGCATTAAATCGTTCGGAAAACAATGATTTTTAGACCATCCTCCGAAGGAAAATATTACTCAAATAGCTGATATGAAGGGATGGGAAACTTCAGTTATATAAAATAATTTTGAACACCTACTTATGATTCTATAGCACTTTCTGAATAACTAATTCCAACATCGGAATCTCTCTTATTACAAGATAGGCACTACAAAGTGTATTGCCACGAAACTCCTTCATCGAACTTATATCTACTTCTGCTCGAATATTATTTGCTTCAATCGTAGTATTTGTTACCAAACATTTTATATTACCAGATTGTGCAGTTTCCAACACCAAAGAATCACCTTTAACTATTAACCTTGGAGCATTCAAAGGAATATAAGCTATCCCCTTTTGCCCTGAAACACTAATAAGTGTAATGGGCAGCTTTTCTCTTACCCTTAGTGTGCAGAGCGTGATGGCTATAACCACTATCACAAAGGGAACAATCAAAAACGTTCCATATTTTACAATGATTCCTTTCATGCTGATGGCAGTTCTATTTGGTTTTGTACAAGTTTGAAGTAATATCCTTTTTGCTTGATGAGTTCGTCATGCGTGCCTTCTTCTACTATTTGTCCATGGCGTAGGACTATAATATTATCGGCATTTTTTACCGTGCTCAGTCTGTGTGCTATAACTATTCGGGTGCTTTTAGCAAAGTGCTTTTCAAGATTGCTCGTTATGCGTGCTTCGTTGTCTGCATCTAATGAAGAGGTGGCTTCGTCCATCATCAAGTATAGTGGATGCTTATAGGCTGCTCTTGCTATCATGATGCGTTGCTTTTCTCCACCACTCACACTAATGCCTTCGTTTCCCACCTTGGTATTTTCTTTTAAGGGGTGACTCTCAAACAAATCTGACAAACAAGCAATCTGTATAGCTTCGTTCAACCGCTGTTCGTCAGCTTTTTCCCCCATAATGATATTTTGTCGGATAGTGTCTGAAAATAAGAAGTTTTCTTGCATTACAATCCCTGTAGACTCACGCATGGATTTGGCTGAATATTTGTCTAAGTCCTCATTGCCTATCATAACTCGCCCAGATGTAGGCTGATAAAACTTTAAGAGCAACTTCATCAGGGTAGTTTTTCCGCTACCGCTTTCGCCGACTATGGCGGTCATCTTGCCTGCTGGTATCTTAAACGATACGTCTTGTAGCACTTTTTTCCCTGTGCTGCCAGCATAACTGAACGACACGTGGTCGACAAATATGTCTAAAGGAAAGTCTGAAGGGATTGATTGTGCTTCTTGTGCATCTTCATTAGTACAGAGGTGGACTTCTTGCGAACGTTCGAGACTAATTTTGGCATCTTGATATTGTTGCAAAAAAACTGTTAACTGTCCCAACGGACCACTTATCATGCCAATGATAGTGGAGATACTCATCATCATACCCAACGTTAGTTCGTTGTTGACCACAAGCATGGCTATCCAATAGGTAATGATGATATTGCGCAGCTGACCGATAATGGTAAAGCCCGTGTTTTGTATTTGTCCTAACTTCAGACTCTTCTGGCTCATGGCGTACTGACGCATTTGCAGGTGTTGCCATTCCGAGAGTTTATAGTCATCGTAAGCATTCACCTTGATGTCGGTAATTCCTGACATCATCTCGTATAGCTTGTTTTGGTTGTCTACGCTTACTTTAAATTGCTCGTAGTCTAACGACTTCCTTTTGCGAAAAAAGTAGGTCATCCACAACGTGCTAATAATTGTAAATCCCAAGAATACGGCCAACACCAATGGACTGTAAAAGATGATGATTGCCATATAGAAAGGCACAGACAACAAAGAAAACAAGGTTTCCAATGTACTACCTGTCATAAATGACTGCAAACGAGAGTGGTCGCTCAATCGCTGTTGGTAGTCGCCAATACTCTTGGTTTCAAAGAATGTCATGGGTAATTTGAGCAATTTGCGTAAGTAGTCGCCCAATATGCCAATGCTGATTTGCGTACTCATATACAAGCCAACCCAAGCTCCGATAGTGCTCATTAAGAAGCTACCAATGAACAAAGCTAACTGTGCTATCAATATGGTAGTAATCAACGACATATCGTGTAAGGCGATGCCGTCATCTACTACGCTTTGAGCCAAAAACGGACTTATCAATCCTAACAACGTGCCCACCAATAGGGCTAATAGCGATTGAATTAATTGAGCCTTGTAGGGAAGTATATACTTTCGAGCAAAGTCTCTCAAACTATGGCGTTCTTTGATAGCGGTCTTTTGATAGAAATCCTTATTAGGCTCAACGGCCACAACAATGCCTTTGCCGCCATTCGACCAATGGCGACAAAGTTCTTCTGCCGAAAACCATTGTTTACCAAATGCAGGATTGGCTATTTTATAACGTGCTTTCTGCGCTGATTGCCCCTTTAACTTTTCTAATACGACAAAGTGATTTTGATCCCAATACAAAATGGCTGGAAGGGGGCAATCTGTGTATAATTGTTCCAACGACATCTCGAAGGTGGCACTGTTCATGCCTATGGCTGTGAGCGAATCGCGAATACCAGCTACGCTCACCCCCTCACGTGTGAGGTGGGCGAGTGAGCGCAGATAAGATAAGGGATAGTCTTTACCATAATACGATGCAACCATGCGCACACAAGCAGGACCGCAATCCATTTGGTCAAATTGTCGGGAGAATTTCATGCTTTATTCTTTTAGCTTTTCTTTTTCTTGGGCATCACATTGAAGCGATATACCACGTGGAGCATTACGTAGCGAGGTTGCGAGTTGACCCATGTTTCGGTGCGACCTTGGGCATTCACAGTGTGCTGCACGTTGCTGATTTGCTTCAAGATGTCTACGGCATTAAGGCGGAAGGTGAGGTTGCCTTTCAACAGCGTTTTTGCCAACGATGCATTCCACACCCAGTTGGTGGTATTAAGTGTGCGGTCGCTGTAGCCGCTACGATTGTAAAGGTTGAGGTCGGTGGTGATTTGCCAATTCATTGGTAAGTTGAGGGTAGCATTGGCACCTGCTGTAATGTCGAAAGCAGATATATCGTCATACCCCTCGCGCGCTGAACGACTGTTGAGCCATGAGAGGCTACCACGTATGCCGAAGGTATGTTTACCTACGCGATAAGATAGTGCCAATTGCTCACCAAGCGTTAGGTTGTTCACTTCGCTACGCTCAAGTGTTTCACTTTCAGACGCATAGTCTACGGAGTGTACGTATGAGGCTGTGGTTACGGTCTGAAACTGGAAGGCTTCGTTCTTTCCGAAGGGCATATTATACTGCACGGATTCATACGTGTTCCAATTGCCATTGATGTTTTTGGGCATCCACGTGCTCACGCCTGTCGCACGGTTGTAGAGGCGGGCTTGCGCAATGGCATTATCGGTGCGTCCATAACTTGCATAGAGTACGACGTTGTTATGTCGTTGATTGTGAAAACGAGCGTAGCGTGCATTCACACTATGCGTGCGAGGCTTCTCCAAACCTGGGTTGTTGACATAAATGTTGGTCGGATCGCTATCGTTGATAGTGCCAAGTTGGTTGTAGATGCTGGGCACATTTTTTGTAAAACTATAGTTTGTTTCTACTTCCGTGCGAACTTTCTGTCCATTGTCCTTGTATCTGAGCTTTATAGTCGGAGTAAACTTACTGATGGTTCGTGACAACAAGGTGTCCAACTGTGCCTTGTCGTAGTCCAAGCGTTCGTGCATAATATCTTCGCGCAAAGTGAGGTCGGCATTAAAGCTCTTGCTTGAACTCGCACTTGGTACATAGAGATATGCGAAACTTACAAGTGGGCTAATCTTGTTTTGTGTCAAATTAGAAGCATAGGTATTGTTGAGATCAACGACCAACTGTTCGGGACTGATGGCAGAAGGGGGTACCATCATGCTTCCGTTAGCTCCATTTGCAAACTCTTCATGTAGGTGCAGCAACGTGTTAACTTGATCATAGCGATGAAAATCATACTGCACCTCAGGCTTGATTAAAGCATAATGTCCTGCACCGCTCTGATAAGGGCGGTAGTTCCAAGTGTAGCCTATGTCGGCATTCATGCCATATGTTTTGGAGACGTAATCTGACTTTTGGAACAAATTGTCACCTTTGCCCACATTGGGTGATGAGTTTCCATACACTCTGTTGAATGAACTGAGATAACGATTGGTGTCGCGACGATAGTTTCCCGTCAATGCTATCTCGATGTTATCGTAGGTGGTGGGAAATGATATCGTGGTGTTGGCGGCTAAGTTGACTATTATCCAATCTGATTTGCCGTCTTGGTCGTTGCCGATGCGTGTCAAGAGGTTGCGAGTGAAGCGTGAAGATGCCATTCCGTTTTGAGCGAAGAGTGAATCAAGTGACTGCACACGGTATTGCTCTTCTGGACTCTCTGAGAATTGTGCACGATGACTCATGCTTGCGTAATCATTCTTCAGATAATCAATAGAGGGCTTCAACTCAAAGTAGGCACGCTCTGCTGAATATTGGAACTGGTGTGCCGACATCAGGTGCAACTTCCGATCGTTGCGTAGAGAATGCGAACGCTCAAAGATGTCGCCTGTATTGAAGTAATTCACATTGCTTCCCTTACGCTCCACCTCTGGTTCTTCGTGGGTAAGGGTCACGTTACCGAAGAGTTTGGTGCGGTCGTGCGAATAGAGATAATCCAATCCGCCCATTTTCACGTCCATCTCGCCATCTTGTGCCCAACCTCCGTTCCATTGACCTGAGGAACTGCCCATTTGGGTATCCTTGATGTTGTTGAGATTGGCAAAGGCGGCAAGTCGCATTTTTCCGCTATATCCCATCCCGAAGGCTTTGCCCAAGTAGCGGTCAGAAGGGAGTCCATAACCACCTTCCACATTGCCTAACCAACCAGCAGAATAGGCTTTCTTCAATATCACGTCCATCACCATGTGCTCGTCTGCACCATCGATTTTCTTACCATTGACTTTGGCTTTCAGATAATCATCGTTTGCCGCACGGTCGTACACCTTAATATTCTTCACCGTATAGGCTGGTAGATTTTCAAGGGCAACTTTTGGGTTGCCCGCAAAAAAGTCCTCGCCATTGACCATAAGGCTTTCGATAAACTTTCCATTCACCTTGATTTGTCCGTCTTTGAGTTCTGCTCCTGGAAGTTGTGCCACCAATGCATCCAACATGGAACCTTCTGCCAAGTCGAAAGCGGCCGCGTCATAGACTACGGTGTCACCTCGTGTCACCATCTTGATATGGGTGGCACGAACGACGGCTTCTTTCAGTTGCCTTGTCTTGATTTTCTTCATCCACAGCGTGCCGAGGCCCAAAAGGGTATTACGTTTGCTGGTTACCGTGAAATCTTTTTGTGCGTCAGTGTAGCCTTCTTTTTCCGCACGCAAGGTGTATTTGCCTGGGCGATAATCAAATTCAAATTGGTAAGTATTACTTTGCTTATCAATTGATATCACCGTATAAGGCACTTGGATACTATCGTTGAAGTATAGCGTAAACCGTGCATCCTCTATCGGTTTTTCGATAACTTCTTCTGTTACACCAAAAATAGCCAAGCACTTTTGGGCATAAGCCACACTTAATTGGCACAGTATGCAGGCTAATATGGATACGAACTTTTGCATATACTATATATGGATTTTGCAGATAACAAATTAAACAGAAAGGACTTGTACTCCCATGGGAGAGCACAACTCTAGAAGGTTCAGTTTAGAAACTGATGCACAGTGTGGTTACCGTTGGGGTTGGTGAACCACTTGGAGCTGCAGTCGGAGTTGTAAGACCACAATAGTTGATTGTACATTGGTTTGAACACTCCGGATTGGCGCATTCACCATTCTTGCATTTCGGGTTCCTTCTGCAAGCATTAAGAGTGATGTCACCAAAAGTTACATTTAGGCCACGCAATGAACCTACATAATCAAATCCGTCATCACAATCATCATCAATAGCGACGATGTCCACAGACATTCCAACAGTGTCTCGAATACTTTTGGCGGTATTGGCAACCTCCTCACCCTCATTTTTAAAAGGCATCACCACAGTCAGTTTGTTTGTGGTATCGGGAATAAATGCTGGTTCTTGAAAAGCCTTTTTCTCCAGTTCTATCTGCTTCTTCAAAGCCCAAGCACGGATTATTTGGGTTTTCTGTGCTTGTTCCTCGTGATGACAAGTGGTAACTTGCTGCTCATGCAAACGATAGTAAGTGAACACTTTATCAAGATTGACAAATTTCTTACCGCTCGCAAGCATCCTCATCCAAAGGTCATAATCCTCTGCATACGCCATCTGTTTATCGTAACGAAACTTTTCTTTCCCGTTGATACTTGCTGCACGGAACATGACTGTAGGATGGCAAATACAACAATTATCCAATAGATCTGAGATGCAAAGACTACCACTTTTCACATTGAGATCATATAATGGTTCCTTTGTAGATTGCCTAAACACAGTCATTCGTCCTCCTATGAAATCTACATCGGGATGATTTTCCATGTATTCATATTGGAGAGTCAGCCTATTTGCGCACATAACATCATCTGCATCCATTTTGGCTATGTACTCGCCTTTTGCCTCGTCCAATAACAAGTTCAAAGAGCCTACATAGTCATGCTGGTTCTGAATCAATCGCACACGATTGTCTTTTATGTTTTTGACAATGTCACAACTATTGTCTGTTGAGCCATCGTCAACAACAAGTAACTCAAAATCTTGAAAAGACTGAGATAAGACGCTGTTTATGCAATCCTTGATAAAAAGGGCTGCATTATACATTGGAATGCATACAGATATTTTCGGAGATGGTGCCATGTTTTATTGTTTTTGATGGTGTAAAATTAGGTTCTTCCCATCAGAGGTAATTTGTCTATTTTTATACTTCTATTGTCATTTTCAAATAAATTACAACACAAAAACAAGAACATACAAGAGAGATGCTTACCTTTGCAGGAAAATATGAAGTAATATTTATGCGAAAATCAGTTTTTTACAAAAGAATATTGCATACAAAAGATGGGGTTATACCTCAATATTGTAATAAGGAAGGTTCATACTTGAAAGTTATACCACACAACAATGGGAATTTGGATACTGAGTTACATACCCACAATTTTTATCTAATTTTATGGATAAAAAAAGGACAGGGGACTCATTCGATAAATTTTCAAGATTTTCCAATAAGTGATAATCAAATATTATTATTTTCACCAGGAGACTTACATAAAGCAGTTTGCACGAATGAGGAAGACATCGCAATAGCCTTTTCAGAGGATTTACTCAATCTTCTACCATTTAAAATAGCCGATTGGATTCGTTATCATGTCTTCTGCAACATTGGTACGCCACCAGTTGCTACTATTGATGACAACATCGCTGAAATACTAACGAAGTGGATAGAAGTTCTAAAATCGTTACTTGAAAATCAAAAGGATGATATAAATTATTGTACCGCAGCTACAATATCTGTTATACTCAAGGTTTTAAAGGAACATGCCTCTTGGAAAAATGATTCCATGGATTTTGAACACCCCAAATTAAAAATAATATATGACTTCAAAAAATCGATTGAATTTAATCTAAAAAAATCGCATTCGCCTGCATTTTACTCTATAGATATAGGGGTAGCAGAAAGCAAACTATCAGCTATAACGAAAGAGACTTTTGGATTAAGCCCCAAAAAAATCATAAATGAAGAAATAATCTTGAAAGCAAAAAAACTGCTTGCAGAAAAAGAATTCATTATAAAAGAGATTTCTGAAGAATTAGGTTTTGCCGATGCACCACACTTTGTAAAATTCTTCAAGAAAGAAACAGGAATGACACCAAGTCAGTTTAAAGAGACCTTATAAATTTGTCTTTTCCCCACCGCTCATTCGGTCATAGTTTTGCACCAAAAAGTACAAGACTATGACCGATTTAATTCTTTACAAATCACTTCGGTGAACGACTTGCCAGGCTATCATGCCGCAGCAGCGTTCACCACCAAGAGCAGCGAGGTTTTCAAGGAGGCGGAGAAGGAGGCGCTACGGTCTCTTCGGGCAGCTGGACAAGTTCGTTGTCATCTTCCGGATCAAAAGGAAGGCCCAGAAGATTCCACTCCCCTTGCGTGACGTTTTTACAACGTTCAGACTTGCTGCTGTATGACTGCGTCTGCAGCCGTCTGATGATTATGTCCTTGCGGGCCAACTCTTGCTTGAGCCGGTCTATCTCCCTGAGGGCTTCAATACGCTGCTGAAGAACCTCGTAATACCGGTTTAGGATAAAGGAAACTTTAATCATTTGCTATTGTATTTCAGATATAAAAATACGAATTTATTCTGAAATACAATCATTTTTTACTTACAAATTATACCTTTTTCGGCGTTTGGAGGAAAGATTTATCCCTTCCATCAGCATGACAATTTCGTCCCATCGCATTTCTTTGAACGATACATCACTCCCTTTGAACAAAGTGGGCGAAACACGCCCACTTTCCAACCTTTTGTAATAAATCACAAAACCGCCCTGCTCCCAATGCAGGAGGTTGAGCAGACTGCGGGATTTGTTGGCAAAGAGGAAGACGCTTCCTGATAGAGGATCCATACTGTTATTTCTCACTATATCGAAAAGCGACTCCGCCCCTTTGCGCATGTCAATGCCTTGAGTGTAGACATAAAATCGGTTGGTTTCATTCAAACTAAACATTCTTCGAACTTTATTGTTGTTTTGGACTGCAAAGTTCTCAACAATGAAGATTGAATGAAATATGGGGTAGATGGGATGGATACGGATGATTAGGGGGGAATAGCAAATTCATAGAGATAACCGAGCCATATTCAACAAAAAAATCCGCCCTGGTTCGCTGTGCAAATGGGAAGCGTGGCGGATTTAGTGATAGCGAAGCTACGAATAATCGCAATCTATAGAATCTTCTCTGAAAGAATCAGAAGAACTTGGGCAGACGGTAAAGTTTCGTGCCATTCGAGCCCTTGATGAGCACCAATGATTCGACGGGGCAGCAACCGCCCTGCAACGCATTTTCAACGGCTTCGACATCGGGGAACCAGCGAGCACCGGCTGCGTAGGGCTGGAACTCTTCGCCCACGAGCCATACCTCGTCGGCATGGAGCGAAGCGGCTTGTTCAGCTACGGCACGGTGGGCAGCAGCTGATTCTAAACCCAATTCGCGCATTTCGCCCAACACCAGCATTTTGTGGGGGTGCGGAATAAGCGCAAAGTTATCGAGTGCCGCCTTCATGCTGGTGGGGTTGGCATTGTAGGCATCGACAATCAGTTCATTGTGTGCCGTGCGCACCAGTTCGCTGCGGTTATTCGTCGGTATGTAAGCAGCAATGGCCTCAGCTGCCTGTTCGGGCGTTACGCCGAAATGCGTACCCACACTGATGGCAGCCAGCACGTTCGTCAGGTTGTATGCACCAATGAGGTGTGTCTGCACCCTGTGCCACTCGCCGCCGTCGGCACGGAAACGCAGACAGAGGGCGGGATTGCACGCCTCTACTTCGCCTTCAACGCGATAGCCCTTGCCTACCGAACCGTAAAGGTCGGCTTTCAGCCCTTCGGCACGGGGCACTAGGTGTTCGTTGTCGCCATGCAGGAACACAAAGGCATCGGGCTGGGTACGCAAATAGTCGTAGAGTTCCGACTTGGTGCGCACCACACCTTCGAACGAACCGAAGCCCTCGATGTGAGCCATGCCCACATTCGTAATCAGTCCACAGTCGGGCTGAACGAGTGCCGTGAGTTGGGCTATTTCGCCGGGGTGGTTGGCTCCGGTTTCAATCACCGCCATGTTGTGTGCAGGCGTAAGGCGCAGCAAAGTAAGGGGCACACCAATATGGTTGTTGAAATTGCCCTGTGTAAACAGTACGTTATATTTTTTAGCCAACACAGCCGCAGTCAGTTCCTTGGTCGTGGTTTTACCGTTTGTGCCGGTAATTTGTACGATGGGTGTGCGCAGTTGTTGGCGATGGTAAGCAGCCAGTTGCTGCAAAGTTTCGAGCACATCGGGCACTTGAATCAACCGGCTGTCGGCAGGCAGTTCGGGATTATCGACCACGGCCAGCGCACAGCCGCTTTCAAGGGCTTGCAGGGCAAACGTATTGCCATCAAAGGTAGCACCGCGCAGGGCAAAGAAGATAGAACCTTCAGGACAGTGGCGCGTGTCGGTTGTCACAACGGGATGTTGCAAAAACAGTTTATACAGTTCAGCTATTTCCATTATTTATATAATGTCATTGAGCGTTTGCTACTCTGCTTGACATACCACAGGGGGCAAACAGCCGGTTATTGGATAATTGTCTATTTTAGCGTGTATGGACTTTCGCTGTCCAGCCGACAAAAGTAGTAAAAAAATGAGGAATCACACCGCTTACAAGGGGTTTTTACAGCAAGAAACTTTAATTGATGGGAATAATCTAAAAAGACGAATAAGTTTCGAAGAGTGAGACTGAGGCAATGTTGTCCTAAACGATTTATAGGTACGATGAACATGAGGTTGTTATAGATAATAACCCCTTCAAAGTTTTTTTGACCCCTATTTATTCCTCTCCTACTAGCTCAGGCGGAGGTGTAAATGGTTCGTTCAACCACTTTTCGAGTTCATTTTTCGTGAATGTGTTCAATCTAAGTGATACGACGAGATTGGCAAGCCCTCATTTGTACTTTGCAATGTGCTTTAGCCAGCAGAGTAGCAGCATCGTTGACAAAGCAGTCCATATCTGCGTCTCAACAGCATTGCGTGATGTACCAATGAAACTCTTTATTTTCAACAGCTGCTTGATGTTTCTGAAGAATTTCAATCATCCACCTTGCCTTGTAGAGTTGCGCTATTGTGGAAGCAGACAACTTGAAGTTGTTGGTGAGCAACTGTACCACATAGCCATGTTCGTCATTCCAGACAGCTATGCGCCTGAGCGGTTTGGTGTATTTTTTCTTTGTCTGCTCACCTGTCAGCTCAATAATCTCGTCGATGAGCACATTTTGCGCCCTCGTTTCGGGCAATAAACGTTCTTCAATTTGTGAGTAAAGCAGGTTGTCCCTGTGCCTGACATCAAAAACACATTCCTGCTGTCCCAATCGTCAAGAAGGGAGAAATCGCAATAGCCACGATCTGCAACGACTACAGAATGAGGTGGAACGGGAATATGCAAAGCACCCCTATTGTCACCACATTTACCATCGGTAATGTTTACGAATTCAGGAAGAAGGCTGTCATAATCAAGCAATGTGTGCATCTTCACCGCGCCTTTCCTTGTTGTGTAATGTGCCCATTCGTAGAGCGACATGGTCAGCGTGATGGTAGATGAATCCAGCAATTTGATTGGCATCTTGAAACGGATATACTTTCTTTCGGAAGTCTACCGATTGCTTGTGCGAAAAGTGTTATATTTGCCATAGGAAGTAAAAGAGGTGGTTCTCTTTGCTAAGGTTGTTCTTTCTACCTTAGCTTTACTTCCTTTTTTGTTTTTATCGAAAAACGTTTAGGACAACATTGCCCCCAACCCTAAACATGCATGGTTCGGTAATACCGCACATGCTTCCTAAAAATAACCCGAAAGACCTGCTTCAACTGAATTTGCGGAAAGGCCAAACGAGGCAATGCTGTAAATTCTTTTAGTGAGTGAAATCCGCAGTTGTGATAGGCTGCGGATTTTTTTGCGCAAAAAATCAGATTTTCTTTGAAACGAAATCAGAAGGTTTCAATAAAATTGAGTAAGTTTGTAGCTGCGGTAAAAGGCCCGGAGGCATAGCTGCTTGTGCAACTGCTACATCGGGCTACAGACTGCACGCACTTGCCGCTGCAGCACGACAGCAGCATGCACACCAAACAGCTTACAGACGCAACTGTGTGCCGCACTAATTTTACTCCCATGAACGCTACGAACTTTACGCTAAACTTGCACGGAAAACTCTATCCGCTCAACGAACCTCAGATTATGGGCATCGTGAATGTGACGCCCGACTCTTTCTATGCCGAAAGCCGCACTTTTTCGGAACAGGCGATTTGTGATCGCATCGAAAAACTGATGGCCGATGGGGCTGACATGCTCGACATTGGTGCCTACTCGTCAAGATCGGGTGCTGACGACGTTTCGCCCGAAGAAGAAATGAACCGACTGAGAATGGGACTGCGATGCGTACGCAAACTCTTCCCTGATGTGCCGGTATCGGTCGATACGTTTCGCGCTGATGTGGCGAAAATGGCTGTCGAAGAGGAGGGCGCGGACATCATCAACGACATTGCGGGCGGCATGATGGACCGACAAATGTTTCGCACGGTGGCAAAATTGGGGGTTCCCTACATTCTGATGCACATGCAGGGTACGCCCAAAACCATGCAGTTGGCTCCGCATTACGAAAATGTGCGCCGCGAAGTGATGCTCTACTTTGCAGAACGCATTGACCGCTTGCACCAAATGGGCGCAAAGGATATCATCGTGGACCCGGGCTTTGGCTTTGGCAAAACGATTGAACATAATTACGACCTGATGGCGCACCTTGAGGATTTTCACGAACTGAACCGCCCGGTGCTGGTGGGCATTTCGCGCAAATCGATGATATACAAACTGCTGGGCGGCACGCCGCAAACCTCGCTGAACGGCACAACGGTACTGCACACCGTTTCGCTCGAAAAAGGGGCACACATTCTGCGCGTTCACGATGTGAAGGAGGCCGTCGAGGCTAAGCGCATATTTATGGCCATGCAGCAGTTTAAGTAAAGCTGACTTTGGCTTGACTCCAGTTTTGCACAACCCCATTACTCCACCTTTTTTTACAGCATACGATTATGATAAGCATAGGCTTGAAAGACGTGATCGACATCGTATTGGTGGCTCTGCTACTCTACTACATCTACCGCCTGATGAAGGAATCGAGCTCGGCAAATATTTTTGCGGGCATCATCATGTTCATCGTGGTGTGGATATTCGTGTCGCAAATATTCGAGATGCGACTGCTTGGAGGCATTCTCGACAAAGTGGTCAACGTGGGCTCGCTGGCTCTGATCATTCTTTTTCAAGAGGAAATTCGCCATTTCTTCTCGACCATCGGTGCCCGACCGGGAAGCCGCACAGGTATCCACTTTCTGCTGCGCTTATTTGGCAAAAAGAACGAGGAGGAACAGGTGCACCGCGAGGACATCATGCCCATCGTGATGTCGTGTCTGAGTATGAGCAAACAAAAGGTGGGTGCGCTGATTGTGATTGAACGCTACGTGGGGCTGAGCGAAATCATCAACTCGGGCGACCAAATCAATGCCAACATTACGCAGCGACTCATTGAAAACATTTTCTTCAAAAACAGTCCGCTGCACGACGGGGCCATGATTATTTCGCACAAACGTATCAAGGCTGCGGGCTGTATCCTGCCGATTGCACACAACACGGACATTCCGAAATCGCTGGGTCTGCGCCACCGCGCGGCTTTGGGTATTTCGCAAAAAAGTGACTGTCTGGCTATCATCGTATCGGAGGAAACGGGGGGTATCTCGATTGCTGAAAACGGCAACTTCAAACTCCGACTCTCGGCCGAGGAACTTGAAAGCATTCTGTCGAAGGAATGGGAAAGGTAAAACAGGCTGAAATGGCTGAAATGACAGAAATTAACGTCAAAACGGGAGGGATATGTGCAGTTAGGCGCAAATAAGGCGATTTATTGAAAAAAAAAGCGTAACTTCGCGCAGTTAAATGTTTGCTTCGGAAAAAGCACACTGCACTTACGGGCAAACTGACCCTGATTACAAACTCACCTACATCTATATTTAATCTCATACAATGGCTAGGAAACGACGCTTAAAAAACATACGACTGCACAGTGAAGGAAACGACATTCTGCGCAATGGCTTGATAGGAATCATTGTGCTCAATGGATTGCTTTACTTTCTGCTAAAGGATATGTGCCTGCTGCCTTTCTACGTGGTGGCTGCCATCAGCATCACCGTATATGCCATTGCAGTCAATTTTTTCCGCTGCCCCATCCGCTTGTTCCAGGAAGATACGGAAGGTACAGTGGTGGCTGCTGCCGACGGTAAAATCGTGGTGATTGAGGAAGTGGAAGAAAATGAATACTTTCATGACCGCCGACTGATGATTTCGATATTCATGTCGGTGACGAACGTGCATGCCAACTGGTTCCCCGTGGAAGGTACGGTGAAAAAGGTGGTGCACCACAATGGTAACTTCTACAAAGCATGGCTGCCTAAGGCCAGCACTGAAAACGAACGCTCGACCGTGGTTATCGAAACTCCTGAAGGACACGAAGTGCTCGTGAGACAGGTGGCTGGCGCCGTGGCTCGACGCATCGTTACTTATGCACGCGAGGGCGAAGAGTGCAACATCGACGAACACATGGGCTTTATCAAGTTCGGTTCGCGCGTCGACGTGTATCTGCCTATCGACAAAACGGAAGTGTTGGTGCACATGGGACAAAAAACCGTGGGTAACCAAACCATCGTGGCCCGACTGAAGTAATTTAACAATGATACAACGAGTGGAGACTGCGTACTGAACTTACCACAGCACGCAGCTCCACTCTTTGGCTTTTAAACCCTTTTTACTCACATCATTTCAATCTGAAAACATCATGAAAAAACACATTCCTAACATACTGACCTGCTGCAACCTGACTTCGGGCTGCCTGGCTGCTTACTTTGCCTTTCAGAACGACTTTCTGATGGCGCTGGTGTTTATTATTACGGGGGCAACCTTCGACTTTTTCGATGGTTTCGCGGCGCGTCTGCTTCATGTGTCGTCGCCTATCGGCAAGGAACTCGATTCGCTGGCCGACGACATTACCTTTGGTTTTGCGCCTTCGGTCATTGTGTTTTCAGCACTTCGTATGCTGGTTTCGCCCGAATATTGCGCGGCCGACTGCCCGCTGAACAACTTTCTGCTGACGCCGTACATTCCTTTTCTGGCTTTTCTCATCGCTTCGTTCTCGGCATTGCGTTTGGCTAAATTCAACCTGGACGAACGACAGACGTCGTCGTTCATCGGACTGCCCACGCCGGCTAATGCCTTGTTCTGGGCTTCGCTCTGCTTGAGTTTGTATGAATCGAAATGGCTCGAGGGCGAACCCTGGCTCATCTTTGTGCTGATTCCGGGTATCTTGCTTTCGTGCTGGTTGCTCGTGGCAGAAATTCCGATGTTCGCACTCAAATTCAAGAATTTCAGCGTGAAGGATAATGCCTTGCGCTATGGTTTCATTCTGTGCAGCATCGTGCTACTCACGGGATTGGGCTGGATAGGTTTTGCGGCTGTCATTGTGCTTTATGTACTGACTTCGCTGGCACAAAACATCATTGGCACAAAAATTGCTGATACAGAATAAAAACTGCTCTTGTGACGGCATAGACGCTGACTTTGGCAGTTGACGTGCTGAAACACTGCCATTCATCAACAAGTTTATCTCACACTCACTCCCCTACCGAACATTTAGCTTATGAAATTTTTAGGTTGCTTATTTGTCATCGTATTCGGCGCTATTCTCTTTGCTGTGGGCATGCTTCGCTCGCTTTTCTTTATGCTGTTTGGCAAACGCCCCGGTAACTCCTGGACCACCTTTGGCAACACCATGCGAGGAGGAACCGGCAACCCGTTTGGCGCAAACAGCCGACAGCAAGATTCGTATAACAGCAACCAAACAAATACCGAACAACAAGCAAACGGTGCGCAATACACGTCGGGTAATGCGCATCACGAAGCAAACGGTGCAAACGGTCAACCGCGCCGAAACGGTAAAATCTTCGAAAAGAACGAAGGTAAATATATCGACTTCGAGGAGGTGTGATTAACACACCAACTTGACGCCCAACAACACAAGCGAATGTGCTACTTCAAAGTGGAACATTCGCTTGTGTTGTTTGTATTTCATGACTCATACGCAAAATGCTGGAACAAACGCGATTCTGTAGCATAAAGATGTGTGGGATATAGCAGTTGGGCGAGGCAAAAAGTGGGTGATTCGTACGTTTTGATAATTGGCATGAGATAAAATAGGATATCCTGATTTCATTTTTGTGCGAACTTGAAAAACGCTCTGAAATGCCTCTAAATAAAGGCTTTTCAGACTGATTTTTTTCGGTTCAACAATATCGAGGTGCGATATTAGGTAGTTCAAGAATTTGTATTTCGGGGTGACGATGTTGTATCTTTGCTTTGCGAAGTCAGGCGGCACCTCAGCATAGCTCTTGAGAGCAAGCTCTCATCGCTCTGCATTCGGTTTGCA
>OGDF01001617.1_pt1 | contig 32664 bp, 40 predicted proteins | sample 1570141 | NCBI WGS metagenome assembly OGDF01 (sample SAMEA4370581, study PRJEB24528) | human gut metagenome | reverse complement strand
TATCTTTCCGTCCTCTACAGTGTCATCCACTGTGGTATCGCAATTTGCAGTGAGGATCACATCCTCGTATCTGCGGGCATCTATCTTCCGGAAGGCACTCCAGTTACAGAAGAACTTGCTGAATTGGTTGCGGACGGCCAGGAACAGATCTTTGCTGAGAACTGCTCTGTCTACCCGGTATCCAATGCCCGTCAGCCGGTTTGTGCTTTTTTCCCGATTTTAAGGGAAAGCAGAGAACCGCTGGCACTTCTTCTCTGTTCCAGAACCGGACAGCACTTATCCGAGATGGAATTTGGATGCGCCAAACTGGTCGCTGCCGTAATTGCAAACAAGATTAAGTAAAGAAAGGAGCGTGAAAGCAATGAAGAATAAAAATATGATCTTACACACCACCCAAAAGAAAGAATATGTCCTCACCGGAATCCTGTCCCTGCCCCTCCATCTGGGAGAACGGGCGTGGATCTATAGTTATAACCAGACCTTTGCTACCAGTCTGGTGCAGAGTATTCTGGAAGTATCCGAAAACGGTGTGGTATTTGAGACCTGCAATAGTATTTACCGTCTCAGCTACACCCGTGTTCCGATGGAAATGGAGGCGATGTGTGCTTGACAAGAATGGAAGAACTGGGGAGCTGCCTTTCGGGGCTCCTCTCCACCTTAAAGAAGAACCGGGAACATGTGCCTCTGGAAGTGCTGAAGACACAGTATAAGCAGCCGTATGAAGAACTGGTCAGAAACATCAACCGGACCGCTTCTGCCTATGCGAAATCTGTACTGCTCCACCGGCTGGTCCTGAATCCGGATGCGGATGTAGAGGAACAATGTGCCGTCATCAACCAGATGATACAAACTTCCGGGATGCTGAAGAAAATCAGCTCCTGCATGTCCAAAACCTATGATGTAGGACAGATGTATCCTCTGATACTGGAACTACGCCATATGGTCGAACAGGAACTCTGGCCCTATGTGAATCAGGCAACCTGCCTGGTCGCAGATCTGGATGATATAGAAAAAGAACCGATAATTTACAATCTTTTGACACATGAAGTTTATGAAAATGACACCTGGATTCACCGGGAAATCGACCTGCGCTGGAAACTGCTGGTACATCTTACTCCTGAACAAAGAGAAGCTGTACCACCAGCCAATTATAGTATGAATGGAGGAATTTACCATGAAAGAACAATCATCTAATCCTTGCGAGAAAGTCTCATTTATTTTGACCTATGACCAGCTTGAAGCTGCTTATAACATCTACCGGGAACAATTTATTTCCTGCGACTTCATCCGCCGCTCCATGGAACGTCTGGAGGAAAGAATCGGACTCTGCAACCTTCCATATGAAACGCTGCGTGATGATCCGAACCTTCTTCATGAAGCATACCTGCAGTTCATCCGACTGGAAGACTGCAATGTAGCTTACAATGACACGCTGGAACAGGTGATTAACGAAATCGAACAAAGACTTGCTACTGGCATCTTATCACCTACCAAACTTACTGTTTCCAGCCAGAATATCGGGGAAACTTTTGGAACGGAGGTGGATGCGTAATGGCAAATATCTGCTGTGATGATGTGATCTTTTATACAGAAGGAAATCCGGAAGGACTATATGACTTGTGGGAGGACCTGGAAACCTACATCATTCTGAACCAGAATCCTGATTTATGCTGGATTGGCAATTTATTTTCCCACAAGAAAATAGATTCCACCGGAATATCTCTTCGTGGAAATGTCAGCTACATGGAATGGAATGATACGTATATTCTACTTTCTTTAGAGACAGCATGGGCTCCACTTTATGAAGCATACCAGGCGATAGCCGCTGCATATCATGTTCCCTTTGTGATGCAAAGCATAGAACCTGGAGAACGAATTTATTATAACACGGATGAAGCACACCTATTTTTCCCTGACCGATATTGTGTCCGCTTATATGAGGAAAGCCTGGTAACTCCATCTGGTATCATCATCGGGGAAAAACTGGAAGACGGAGAACCGTTTGCATCCGAACAGGATGTAATAAATCGGTTTCGGGACTGCGGATATCCGGCAGACACACTAAAAGAATTACGACTTATGCTGGATGAGGATGACATCACCATATTTGAATTTACAAATCCTTATCTTAGCAAGCATACAGAAATCGGAGGAAAATGTGCATGAAACTTTATATCTTAACCAGTTACAACATTATCAGATTTAAAGGAGGAACACCATGACTGATTTGGAACTGGATGTCTGGGATGCATGGCTCAGGGAACGCCAGGAACATCTGGAAGAAACCTTATCCAACATCTCACCATCAGAAGAACCTTGCAGATATTACCTGCTGACCGGATATCTTCAGGGAATGATAGAAGCACTTACTATGCTCACGACTGTTGAGGATGGGAAACGCTTCAAGATCAAACTGGAGCAATTTCGCCAGAAGCTGCTCCTCTCTGGAGATTACGATGCTGCCGGTAACTATAAACCAGCAGCGAAAAAAACTGCTGTTTAAAGACTTCGAGCCGCCCATTGCTGGACGGCTCCTTTTATGCTCGGAAGCGGTAACCAACGCCTCGTATCGTTTCTATGTAGTGCGGTGTTTTCGGATTTTCTTCTATTTTCTTTCTCAGATTCTTGACTAACCCATAGACACGGTTATCCACTTCTATTTCCACATCATTATATATATGCTGGTAAATCTGCTCTTTCGTAAATACCCGTTTGGGATTCATAATGAGCAACACTAGGATATCAAATTCTTTTACCGTCAAAATAATTTCCTGTTCCCGGATCATTACCAGTCGATGCTCCAGACAAATATATAAATCGCCTTCCCTTATCTCTGTGAGAGGATTTTTTTGCTGTCGGTTGTAATTTGATAAATTTTTTCTTGTACCAATAGTTGATACCATATCACCAAGAAGATAGTGTGCAAGTTCTTTTTGCTGTTTGTCATCAAGCAGAAGTGACAATTTCTCACCAAGCTGCGTACCTGTTTCTGATAAATCAAGTACAACTAATTCCCCATAGAACCACCTCACAATCATATAATAGTCCAGCTGTCATTTGACAAAATTAAACTTTATGAAATTGATGGGCATAGCGAAACAACTCATTTTACAAAAGTCAAAAATAGTGCAAATACGCCAAACCCTACAATCAGTAACAACCATAAAGCAGATACAATCGTGGAGATAATATTTACCGCATTGCGGGTTTCCTTCTTTCTCACACAGATAATAGACAACACAAATCCCACCAAAGTACAAATGATATTCGCTCCAGCAATTGCAGTCTGTGCTCCGCTGATTAAAGAAATTTTGAACATGGGCAACACATAAGAAACCAAACAAAACCGTAAGTGCCCACATAACCGCCACGCAAGGGAGCATCGTCAGGAACAACCCCAAACACCATTTCAGCAGGTACAATAGGGGCATTGTTTCCGTTATACCGGAGTTACAAGCCATCCAGCAACAATAAAAACGACAAAGAATACTACCATTTCCATAAAAAGATAGAATACCAGTACGCAGAATTTTGCAAGCGACAGTGTCTGTCTATCGACCGGCAATGCAAGCATTTTCATAATCCCGTTATTCTGTGTTTCCCTACCTGCAATCATCACACAGACTAAGGGTGGTGAACGAATTCGTTCATTCGAATTATTCAAAAAAGAGACGGTTTCTCGTAAAAATACAAAAAACCGTCTCTTATATTATTATGGTCAAGTTTTATATTGTCGGTATTTCACTTTTCCCATAATTAGCGTTATAGCTGTTAACAATAATCCTGATATCATAATATTCAAATATATATTATTATGATTTATTTCCAAGACGACTGCAACCATCACAATAACGATTAGAACTACTTTCAATTTACTTACGAAGCTTTTATACTCTTCTGTCGAAACAGGTCTGGATTCGTTAATTACCGGTCTTATCTTCCAAATCAAAGACGTTAAAACAACAATACACCATATAGAATATCCTCTTGGCAAATGCCATTTCTGACATGTCACTAAAACAAATATAAATGTAATCGTTGAGAGCAGAAAACATCCCAAATATGTATTAGAATGATATCCCCCAGAATATATCCTAACTGGTATAAAAACCAAATAAAAGAAAATTCCTTCTGGCACTTTATGAAGTATAAGCATTATTCCAATACTCACTATCAGATTTATCCCCATCTCCATAAATATCTGAATCCCAAATTTTAGAATCTCTTTTTGTTCATGTTCTACATGCCGTATCTCCATTATATTTTGCACGATTATATCCGCAATTTTTTCCATTATTCCTTTTCTCTAAAAGCTTCTGGTAATTTCGGCTGATGGAAAATATAAAAACAAAATCCTTCTCTAGCCATCATTGCCATTGTTCCACCGACAACTACAAAGGCATTTAACACACTCTTTCTTTTCATAAGGTAATTCACTATTCTTTTCATAATCTCTACCTCCTTTCGCATCTAGAATATCTCTTTTTTATCTTTTCCTAACACAAGTGGTATAAAACTCTTGCAAAATGTCATATTCTCTTTTGGATACTCATTTTTCGTTCGTTGCAACTCCTATTTGAGTTATTTTTCATTCTAAATCTAGTAAACTTATTCTAAAATCGGGAGGGTATATGAATACAAGAATTAAAGAATTACGCTTATCAAAAGGTCTTAGTCAACTAGCCTTAGCCATGAAGGTTGGTTGCTCGCAAAATACTATCAGTAGAATCGAATTGGGATTATCCGAACCCAATTCTACGATATTATTAAATATTGCAGCTTATTTCAATACTTCGGTGGACTACTTGCTTTTCAAGACTAATCAAAAAGAAATCCTTCCTCCTATGGATACTGCTTGTGCAAGACGTATTGACGAATATGTGCGTAAGCTTAGACTATTACCTCGCAAAGAGCAGGATGCTATTTTTGTACTCATCGAACGCTGTTCCATCTCTCACCAAAACGAGAGGTGATTATTGTGCTTCGTATTGCAATTTGTGATGATAATATTCCTATTACAACCGAGATTGAAACTTTATTAAATTCTATCTGCAATAAATACCATGTTCTATTAAAGATAGACATATTTTTTGACGGAAAAACTTTATGCCAACACATCCAGTCGCATAACTATTATGATCTGATTTATTTAGACATTGAAATGAAAGAGATGAACGGAATTGAAGCTGCTCGCCTCGTTCGTTCACTAAAGTTGCCAACTTTATTGATTTATATTTCTTCTTATGATACATATTTTGAACAGTTGTTTGAGGTAGAACCTTTTCGGTTTTTATCAAAACCCATTGCCTTAGTTCAATTTGAAAATTATTTTTCAGCAGCACTTAATAGGATAATGGATAATACTCAATTTTTTACATTCAGCTTCAGACAAGAACATTACAAAATTCCTTTATCTGAAATAGTATATTTTGAAAGTCGCAGGCGAGATGTTATCATACATACAACCAAAAAAGATTATCGCTTTATCGGAAAACTGGATTCCACAGAACGCTCTACCTCTAATCATACATTTTCCTTTATACGCGTACACCAGTCATTTTTGGTTAATTTTTATTATATCCGGTCTCTTTCTCCATCTTCACTTATTCTTGCTACTGGAACCTCACTTCCCATTAGTTCCAAATACCGGAATCAGGTAAGTGATCACTATTTAAAATTGTGTGAGGAATTATGATGTTAAAGATATTATCTTCTATTTTCTATTTGTGGATTATAAATGCTTTTTTTAGTTCCCTCTTTACCCCAAAGGATCATTCTCCAAAAATCCGTTGGGGTATTTGGGTACTTTTTTATTTATCTCACTTTTTTATATTGTCCAACGTAAAACAAGCCATCTGGAACTTCATCATTGGATATATGCTAATTTTCATTCTTTGCATTTTATTATACAAAGACAGCTATAAGCGAATGACTTTCTTTGCACTTGCAATTTATTTACTCGGAATGATTATTGAAATTTGTGTAGCCATACCTTTTTTAAATGCCGGCTATTCTATTTCTGATATTTCCTTCATAGGCTCTATTATCTCAAAATTGATTTTGCTTGCATTTGTTCATGGTATAACTATTTTCAAATTTCAACATGCACACGCCGAACCTGCCACTACATATTGGATATTACTTTTGACAACAACTATTTCCAGCATTTTAATTATTCATACCATTTTTTTACTGACTCAATCGGTTTCTTCCAAATCGCTTAAAAATCTTTCGTCTTTATCGATTATAATACTTTTATTTTTAAATATAACACTCTTTATTATTTACAATAAGTTGTCGCTTTCTTCTGACCTACATACGAAAAACACCGTATTGCAACAACAAATCCATGATTATAACGACTTAATTATGCAAATAAAAGAACACCATTCTTCGTATTCCTGCGAGAAACATAATTTAAAAAATCAGCTTATAGCTATTCGAAGTTACGCCTTTCAGGGACAAAATAAACAGATTATTACTTTTATAAACTCTCTTCTCACTAATAAGGATTTTGGACTAACCCCTCAGTCCTATTGCACCAATATTGTATTGGATTCTTTGCTTTGCTCTAAAAGACCTTTAATCCAACAATTCGATATAACATATACCGTAAACGTTTCTGTTCCTACCGTTTTACCTTTTGACGACATAGACCTATGTATTATCATTGGAAATGCTCTGGATAATGCATTTGAATCTGTGACTTTAAATAAAATTGAAAATCCGTTTGTTTCTGTTAACATACAATACAAAAACAATACCCTTTACTGCCATTTTCAAAATACTTATGTACACAAATTACATCCAACTGCCGATTTTTTATTTAAGTCAACCAAATCGACTTCGCATCACGGATACGGACTGTATTCCATTCAAAAAACAGTTGCCAAATATGATGGAATATGTAAAATTTCCACTGATCATGAAGTTTTTGACTTGAAAATCCTCCTATATCTTACCAAACTTACATCCTCGTAATCTTATACACAATTTCCAGTATTTCTGCAATTGATTCTCGTTGTTTGTCATCAAAATAACTATACAGACGCATTACATCACCATCAACTTTTCCTCTATATTCTCCGAAAAGTATGTAATCGGCATTTGTGTCTAACGCTTCCGACAATCTAACTAGGGTATCTGCTGAAAATCCTTTTTGCCCACTTTCTATTTCATATAGAAATTTGGGCGAAATATCTGCCATTTCAGCTAATTGCTCTCTCGTATAATGTTGTTTTTCTCTCAAATATCTTATCCTATTTCCTGCATCATAATAAACTTTTTTCATTTGTATCAACTCCATATAAATAGTATAATACCTTTTTTTTATTACAAAAATGAACTAAAGGTAATATTTCCAGCTCAATAGTTCTACCAATATTATACTGCTTTAACCTATTGATTTTTTCCAAATGATTCTTTCCATCACTTCAATGATACATTTATAAGTATTCAATGACTGAAACCTTTACCAGATTTAAAAAACGAAACGTTATTTTGTATATTTCGATAAATCCGAACACCATTCCAGTTCAATCGGTGCAGCGCATCTCTTACATTTAAATTATTCTGTTTAACACATATCTCAGCCATTTTGACACAAAACTAGGAAAATAGGAATCTCTGTATACTCTTTATAATAGCACCTTTCATTTTGTTTATAGTTAATGTTTACTTATTGCAAGTCATTAGATACCCAATGTAATCACTCTAATTTTTTAGCCTTATTTATTTCATTCAATACATATTTACATTTTGAAAGCGCCCTATGCTCTACTAAAGCATAGTTAATTATAACCGCATCAACCCCTTGGCGTTCTAAAGAAAGTAAATCTATCATCTCAGCTCTTGAAGGAACAAACCTATCTTTTAATGAATTGAGAATATCTGTTGCAATATAAACTTCTTTATTTCGTCTTTTAGTAGCATGTATGATTTTTTTTTGATATATATCTAATTGTGTAAAACTAGTATATAACGCCAGATCTCCTCTCGCCACCATGATACCATCCACATTCTCTACCAAGTCGCTAATGTTCCTAACCCCCTCCGCAGACTCTATCTTAGCAATTTTCCGCGCCTTTATATTTGCAATGTCTCCTTCCTGCTCTACAAAGGAAAAAGCAATGCTACTATTTTTACAACTTTTATATGCTTTTGACACATAATATAAATATAGGGAATTTCCCTCCTCTGGTAAACATGATAACGATTTCCCTCTATAAACTTGCATATCATTTAATGCTTTAACCACTACACTATTACAATCAAGTTTCTCCTCAATTCTAAATGCACCTTGCCCATCTGAATAATACAAAATACCATCCTTTTTTAACTCCTGTGCTAGATTATTTCTATTTATGATAATTTGTGTTTCCTCTATACATTTTTTTTGGTTGGATACTACTACCCTTTGACCACAACTTATCTTTTTTTCTTCCGGCTGAATTATACGAGCTTTACAACGAGGATATGGTATATCAAACATATATTCCAATTCACTATAACGACCACTAATGTCTTGGATTATATCCGAAAAATTTTTCACTTCTTCTAAAGTACTACATTTTGAAAAATTTAATCGTACTTTATTGCAACCTTCCGATAAACAGTATTTTATATTATTTGTAAAATTTTCTGTATTATTAGGCGGAATTGTAACAATCAAATCCATATTATCACTCCAAAATATTTTTCCCAATCGTTTCTTTTTGCCTAAGAAAACGCTTATATTTTCCTATTACACGAGAACTACAAGAGCATCCCAAAATTTCAATTACTTTTTCAATTTCTTCCGGCTCTTCGCATTCTATTTCCAATTCGAAATCTTTTTTCCCCAAATAGTAATTAGAATCCAAACAAATCTCCGTTCTATCTAATTGAAATTTTTTTCTATATGTAACCAATTGCCCTTGTAAAAAAAATTTAGTTTTATCTCTATCGTAAAAAGGCGTAATTATATGTGATGATATTTCTGAAGGTAGCTCTTTTATCGAAAATGAATACTCTTGACATTCACGAATCATACTACTATATTTTTTATTAAACTTATATTCAAGTTTTAATCCGCAATCACTTTGACGAACTCTCAAAGTTTCATCATTATTTGCCAAGCCGTAGTTCTGTGTATCAAAATAATAGTTAATTTGATTTTTTTCTTCTATCTTTTCAAATTTACTATTTATATTTAAATATTCTTCTTCCGTCAAAATTATTTTTTTTTCGTTCTCTTTATTAATCATTTTTACCTCACAATTACAAATTAAATTTGTATCAAAATATCTTGAGACTCATCTAACATATCGTACTCTTCCTTGTTAATCCAATGCTTTTTTCCCAAGAAATCTAATTGTCTATTAAGAATATTCTGCACTAAAATGATAATTCTTTTAACATCTTCTCTTTGCGGTCTCATCTCACCAAAAAGAAGTTCTAACACTTCATTTTGACTTATATTTACCGATCGCTGAAAAAGATTCATAGCCCATTTTTCCGTATTAATATTTAAAAACCCATTCTTTGCATTGATGCCTGCAACGGCACTTAATAACGCATGTCGTCCGCATAAAATAGCTCCATAATATTCTTTTGCCTCATACAGTGAAGTACAATCATGTAATGCTGCATCACTATCTAATGCAAATCGCTCTTGAACATATGACGCAAAATTATATGAACGAATATTTTCAAAAGTCTCGTTTTTCATTCCTTCTTGCAACACTTCACCTTTTGAAAGTCTTAACAGTAATTTTAATGTTCCATCCTCCAGAAATTTATTATTAAATACTCGTTCAAATTTTTCTGCAAGCGTAATATAATCCCAATATTCAACATCTAAATATAGATATGGCACATCCTCCATATTATAATATTGAGGATCTAAATCTATCATCTTAATTTGATGTTCTTGTGCATCTCTTGTATCTTCCATACCACAGTTTTCTTTTATAATATAAATATCAAAATCAGACGATCTTGTACCCAACCCTTCCATGCATGATGCATAAATTATAACTTTATTTTTTTTATCTGTTGAAATGAGTTTAAGTATCTTTTCTCTAGTAATCCCTATTTCCTCTAATCTCTTCGTCAAATCTTTATTCATAAATCTGTTTCTCCTTATCTTACTAATAGTCTCTCGGAATCTCTAAGCCTGCATTTACAGGGCTTCTGAGATTCCATTTTTATTTTTTCTCCACCTTTTTTCAAAAAGCTCTTGACATTCGCCTCTAAAAATGCGGCGCTTCGCGCCTCTTGATTAATAAGGCATATCGTTCCGGCTCAGCCGGAACAGACTTTTTGATTTGGAGGTGTGTTTCATTGAAACCTATTAACATTGGCGGACATTCCGCCTATCAGGATCGTGTCCTGACTCAACTTCGTAAATATTATCCGAATGCTACAACTTCTTTTTCTTCTTCCACCTGGCAGATCCTTGATAAATTTTGGAATCTTGATTTGTCACAAGTTGATGAACTTATGAAGGATCGGTATTCTGTCTTTGGTCCTGAACCAAGACTTCCTTCCGATATGCTTCGTGCCATCCTCGTTTCTGCCGCATTTAAAATTACTTCCTACACTAGATTTGCTGCTGACCTGAAAGAAAACCATCTTTATGCCATCATTTCTGGCTTCTTTGTCGGCAATACTCCTGGTGTCGGTACCTTTTACGACTTCCACAGACGTCTCTGGTTATCTTCTGACAAGAATCTGACTAATGCTGTTCATCCTCCCAAGGTAAAACCTCAGAAACCAAAAGGTATAGAACAAAAAGCTGCTCCTGTCGAAAAGCTTACCGTTGATGATCTCTTTCGGCAGTTTGAAAAGAACCCTCCTGCTGATATGGCTCCCTGCGCAAAACTTTGGAAAATTTTCAATACTTTTTTCTTCAGAACTCTGCCAGACTGGGACTTATCTCTTTAAAGTCACTTGCCTTAGCTGGTGATGGGACTCCCGTTTACACTTCTGCTCAGGAACGGAAAACAAGAACCTGTAACTGTCTGGAAAATGGAATTCGCAACTGCAAATGCAATCGTATTTATCATCAACCTGACTGTGATATCGGTTGGGACTCCCACCGCAACCGTCATTATTTTGGATACGACTTATACATACTGACTGCTTCTGATTCTGAAAACGACCTGCCTGTATTTCCTTTTCTGAGTCCTGCTTCACGGCACGACTCACACGGTTTTTTATACAACTGGTTTTCCATGAAAAAGATGCTCCCAGAAGTAACTGTGACTAAACTTCTTCTGGATTCAGCGCATGATGCGATGCCTTACTATAATTACTGTAAACAAAACAATATCACACCTTTTATTGATCTCAACTGGAAATGCGGAAGACCGCCAGTCTATAAAGACGATATTTCTATAAACAGTGACGGGATTCCTTTATGTCCTAAGGGTTTTCCTATGAAGCAAGCTGCCGTAGAGTCCCGAAAAGGACGCATCAAATATCGTTGTCCTAAAATTACAGCCAAAGGCGGTACCCCTCATTGTACTTGCACGGAACCTTGTTCTGACGCAAAGTATGAAAGAAATGTTCATCTTGTATTAAAGGATAATCCAAGACTCTTCAATACTCCTCCTCGTAGCAGTGAGGAATGGAAGCTGGAATATAATGCAAGAACATCTGCGGAACGTTGTAACAAACGTGAAAAGATAGACTATAAATTAGAAGACGGCAGATACCGATCATCCATGATGTGGTACTGCCGCCTGTTCGCCATCATGATGTGTCAACATCTTGATGCATGGACTTTGCCAAAGACTTCCCGACTAAAAGACCTCCTTGAGCAAGCCGCTTAATTTCATAAGCAATACCATTATAAGCCATGTTTGACGCAAGGTCTATAAAAGTGCGCCAATTTTCATCATTTATTACTTTTCATGTCCGTTCTGGATAATATTTACTTTTCAAGGTTCATCCAACCAATGAATCTTAGTTAGAAGGCTCATGATTCCGAGAGCCTATACTACTTGTCTCACAAATACTAATACACCCTCCTACCACCTTCTACTTTTTTCGTTAAAGCACCCTCCTTTAATTTTATAAGCTACTTAGATTGCTTCATTAATCTAATATCCCCCCACTTTCCTCCTTTCTCAAAATGTCTGCCAAATTGATATATTAAAAGTCTACACTATATATATCAAAAGAAAACCCACTATTGTTCCTAAATCCCTATCTGTATGTATCAAATATAATATTGAACCAGTTGTGTCGTTAGCAAGTGATAAGAGATGCTATTGATGATTATTTTTGTCCGACAAAGCCATTATTCCGGTGGCATAGAGTCATCTTGATTTTGCTTGATTATCATGTCCTTGATAAAAATCTATTGCCAAGGTCCTACCACGTCTAACGTAAGCGCTTAGTTTTTGGGTAACTAGATATTCGCCGGTTCCTAACTCATAAGATAGCAGATAGATTTTTACTCCACTTCTTTGATAGGAAGTAGAAATTCACTACATTTGGAGGTTTCATTATGAGTGATAAACGAGCCCCAAGGCGTTCCTTGGATGACTGGATAGAACTGGTGACTGAATGCAGGCAAAGTGGATTAACCGATGCTGCATGGTGTGAAGCACAAGGTATGGAAGAGATGGAGACGCTTTGCGGAAATGGTTGAAAAATAATAAACATATCAAAGTAATTACCAGAGATAGGGCCAGTGCTTATGCAAAAGTCATAGCAGAAGAACTGCCGGATGCAATGCAGGTGGCAGACCGTTTTCATCTTCATCAAAATTTACTGGAAGCCATAAAAAAGGCCTTAAATCATGAATTACCTGCAACTATAAAGATTCCGCATAACGATGAACCAGAAGAAAGTCGTGAGACCGATAAAAAAATTGCACAGGATGTGGATAACTCCTCAAATTATTCCGAAAAACGTTATAAGATGATCTGTCAGATCCAACAATTATTAAAAGAAGGTTGTAGTTACAGAGAAATTGCCCGCCGTATGGGAGTGGGAAGGAATACAATAGCCAAATACAGAACAGGTGAACCCAGAGAATTAAGCATGTATGGAATACATCAAAGCAAACTGGATATTTATCACGACTTCATTCTAGAATGTCTGTATTCCGGAAAGAGTAAAAGCAAAACAGTAAAAGCTGTATATGCTAAAGGTTACACCGGTTCAAAGAGCAATGCTTTTGATTATCTCGTAAAAATAGAGCAGCGTGAAGGAAAAGCTTTTGAACTCCAGCCATATATCAGGACACAAACAGAGGCACTTAAATACAGGACAGGAAGTAAAGGAAAATCAGCAGATTATATCACAAGAGAAGGCGTATTTAGACATATGTGGATGGATATAAAGCTGACAGATCTGCATAAATGCTACATTTACAGTCACTTTCCAAACCTATGGGAACTGTATGCATGTATTAGAGAGTTTCGAAATGTTTTCAATGCAAATTCTGCTCGAACGGTACGTCTATTCTGAAATCGTCGGTACATTCATTCTGATTTAGCGGTACGCGTTTTCTGCTCAAAGCGGTACGTTTTTCCTTTATTATTGTGATGTAACTATTATTCATCACAGTGCAAAGGAGGAACTATTATGCACGGAAAATGTAACAGAGAGTTTCTGGAAGCAAAGCTGCGCTATATGAGGCAAGAGAAAAACGGATAATTGCGGAAGAAGAACCTACCGCACGGGAATATTCATGTAGCTCTTTAAATCCAGACGGGCAGCTCAAGTACCACGGAATAATCACTATTGACACAACAATTCCTCCTTTATTATCAGGACTATTTTTTAGTTACGCAAAATAAGATGGTACTGAATTACTCTGTACCATCTTTTAAATCGTCCATATAGAATAACGGCTTTAACCTTAGCCCCTCTTGCTCTAGCAAAACTGTAGCTTTTTTTTCTCGTTGAATAACACATATCACATCTTCGACAATCGCACCTTGACGGCGGAGTTCTCGAACACTTTTTATTATCTGTCCTCCAGTAGTGACTACATCCTCGATTATACATATTCTTTTTCCTGAAAATTCTTTTCCTTCTGCTATCTTACAAGTTCCATACTCTTTAGCTTTTTTTCTCACAAATAGAACATCCTGATTGGATATTAAGCTAATTGCTGTTGCTAGTGGAACTCCCCCCATTTCTAAACCAGCTAATAATTCAGTATTTTTGGGAATAAGCTCGCTCATTTTTAGCGCTATCTCACGCATTATTTCAGGCTGTGATTCAAACATATATTTATCAAAATATTCATTTGAATTTTTACCAGATCTTAACTTGAATTTTCCTCGTAAATGAGAAACTTTATAAATTTTTTTAGCTAAACTTTCCATATTTCACTTTCCTCCTAAATTATTTCAAATTATATCACACACAAAATATTCAATGCAAGTCTCCACATTTTTCTTTGCATACAGTAAGATCGCCGATTTCTTTCCATTATTATTTACAATATCACATGCCTTTTCTATATTTAAACCTGTAGACATGAAATCATCAAAGAATAAAATATTACCATTAATATCTAGCTTATCTTTCTCCTTTTTCATATCTAAAATAACCACCTTTTTATTCATAAGCATCGCTGCTACAATAGAAAAAAACACACCCCCATAGCCTAAACCAATATAAATATCATATGTACTTAATACTCTACAATACTTTTGAACTGCCTTTTCTATAACTTTATATGTATTGGCTGCTGGAAGAGTTTCTACATAAGAATTCATATGCTTACCAGATGAAAGCCAAAATCCTTCTGACGAACGTAGAAATTTTAAGTGTTTTTTAAAATCGTAACCTATATATCTTTCTTCAATTTTACTTTGACAAAAATGGAATTTCGGCAGTATAACCTTTTGCTCTAATGTATTAAAAGATACTATTTTCTTTATTTCTATCTTATGCTTAGCTGCAACCCCAATAGCCTCTTTTTCTCTCCCTTCTTGCACAACCAATGTATATATGTCCGAAATCTTCCCATCTACTTGATTACATGTCCCATATTGTTTTGGCTTTTCTCTAATAAAAGCTACATCCGATTTATACATTCCGCCCAAATAACTTGCAATAATATATCCGGCTAGCCCATATCCTATAAACGGAGACTTAACACCATCATTTTGGCACATAATCTCCATATTTTCTTTTATTGAAAAAACTCCTTTTTCAGTGAGCAGTGTAACTTTCCCAATTTTGCAACTCTTCTTTTCCATTGACTGTTTTCTCCAACCTCGCATCTAAAAAAAACCATAATCTGTCAACATGCTTCCACTTAATATTTTTTTCTAATAGCCATATTCTTACTTCTTCTCTTGAAATACCATTCTTTTTAGCCGTTTCAATATATCGTAAATATTCTATGTACTCCACAACCTCCTTCACCCCCATGATTTTCCCATGCCCTGGAACAAATAAAACAATTCCCATATGTACTAATTTTTCTAATAGATATATGACCTTACCAACACCATGGTAGAATATCCTAGGGTGCCTACCCTGTAATAATAGGTCACCTAAAAAAGCCACTTGTATATCTGTGTTATACATTATAATATCAAGGTAACTGTGGCTTCCTTCAACGCCTATCACAATATTGTTTGCTATGTTGACGTTTTTTTCTGCGGATATAACTTTAATTTGCGATTTGCAACAGCCTAATTTAATTAAATGCTCAACCATGTCTATACCACAAAATATAGTTTTAAAATACTTATAGTAATTTCTTGCTCCAAAATAATGATCCTTATGATTATGACTAATAACCAAAAATATTTCTTCTCCTGGTTCAAATAATTTTTCAAATGCTTCTTCGCTGTATGATGTATCGAAAGTAATTCTACTATTCTTTTTAACTACACCAAAATTGGATTGATACTTTTCATTTGAATCAGCAATAAAAAAATCAAACTTATTTGCTTCACAAATATAGCTCATCTTTTATTGTCGCCCCTTTAATTTTCTTAATAATATATTTTGCTATATTCATTCGTCCGAAAGTAGTGACTACATATAATGGGTTCCTCTCTATTGAAGAATCGCTATATTTCGCCCATTTTGCTTCATAAAACTGCGGACTGTCATCCCACCAGATTAATTGTTCTATTTCTGGATTTAAAATTAAAGCTACCGGTTGACTTTTATCTATTCTGGTTAAATTTTCCTCTTCTATATCAATTTGAGGTTCCTCGTTCCAAAATCTAGACATACTAAAACTTGCGACCTGATAATTCGCATATTCAACATACGACCTAAACTTATACGGGAAATAAATTCCTTTATTACGTTTATCTATATCTTTTTGTTTTCTTAATAAACCTGCAGAAGATGCGTAACCAACTCCCCAAGTAGGAACATCTACAAAAATCACAGAGCATCTACACCTTAAACATTCAATAAAAACATTTGGGATTTCTTCATTTACCACACATTCCGGATCATTAAAATGACGTCTCAACAAATTACTAATTCCGTCTTTTCCTAATTTCTTAACTTCTTCATCGGTTTGCACATATTGATGGGACGAAATCTTCATATTTCGTATTGGTATAATGCATGACTGCACATTTTGCCTTTCAAAATCCTCTACCAACTTTGTTAGATTTGAAACAGGCAACTTAAAGGTTCTCTTTATTCCATTTTTATAGAATATCTCAAATTTGTCCTCTAATATATTACTATAAATCGTTGCAGCTCTTGCATTATATATAATAAAAGTTGGCATTTGAGTCTGTTCTGATATTTTTCTCGCAACCCTTAAGATATAATGTGAAACCGTCGCTATATGGTCTATACCATCATCCACCAACTTTCTATCTAATTTGCGCACAAAATAGTTGTTCTTCTCCCTACTTTCTTTTTTTTTCTTCTCCTTTTCCCATTGTTTCTTTGTATATTCAACGTATGTAATAACATCTTCCAACAATTTCATCTCACTATTTTCATAATAAAATTCATAAGTAGTTGGAATACTAAATATTTCATTACTATTTTTAGTATATTCTCGTTTCAAATTCATTCTCTCAAATCTAGCAGCGTTATTAGCCACTTCTTCAATGGATTTACAATTCTCAAACGCCGTAAACATAATTCACCTCCTCCAATTTGTCAAACTATTTTTGAGAAAGATATCCCTCCAAACGTTCAATATCACTAAGTGCATTAAAAATATATGGTTTATAATGGGTTTCTATAGTATATTTTCCCCGATATTCACCTTTTATTAAATCTGCGAATATTTGTTCCCAACCTACTTCTCCCTTTCCCAAAGGAACTCTTATTTCTGTATCTCCTTTATAAATGGTATCTTTTACATGAATATTTTTGACAATATCACATATCTCTTTGTATTCACCTGCATATTTTTTTCGACTAACTTGATATGAATTATTAGGATCCCAGTTTAAATAGACATTATTATGAAAACGCTCCATCTGTTTAAAATCCAAAATGGAATCTATAGTTGAAATAAAACAACTAGAATGATTTTCAAACATAATATTGATATCGTATTTTATACCTAATTCAACTATTTCTTCCAATATATCCCAACCATACAATGGCATTGTTTCGTTCAAATCATATTTATTTTTCTTTCTAAATGAAAACACAATTATATTTTTAATGCCATGCCTCTTCGCAAATACAATAGAATCATATAAATGTTTTATTGTTTTAAACTTCAATTCTGGTTCAACTATGTTTAATTTCCCTACCGCTGGCGATATTGTATTTATTTTGTAATCATAACATGATAACAGTTTTTCCACTTCCTTTTCTTCTTCTAAAGAAATATATGGTACTCTCCCTGTTCTCATATTTCGAAGATCAAATTCACGTATCTGCTTTTCTCCAAGTACATCTGCTGCTGTTTCAAAATCTCTACTTATTTCATCTGTAAAGCATGTAATATTATTCATTTCATTTATCCTCCCTTTACTGGTAATGTTATAATACTTTTCTCGAAACTATATTATTATACCATTTCAAGTATTACAAATTAGCTTGTTACTCTATACCCATAATTATCTACTTCTTTAATATTGACAACATGGATTAGACAAACTCGTTTGTATCATATTGTGTATTTAGTATTCCACTTGTTCCGAATATATCTTTTGTATTCACATCTAACACAAGCAAAGTAATGCTCTATTAAAATTGATAAGTTAATCTGTACAAATTTTTTTTAATACATCGATATTTTTTTTATGATTTTTGGTCCAGTAAAAAACTACAAATGTGATTTTGCTTTCCATTTTATTAAATAGTTTCTCTAAATTACTTAAATAAATCTTTGTATCTATACCTTTCCTAAATCCTGGTTTGTCAAAAGTTTTTATTTGTGAAAGTATCTTAGGAAATGCACATGAGATATCTATAAACTCATACCGAGGCTCATCTGCATTCAAATCCTTTTCTGGAAAAATAATATACTTTAAATCCTCTTCTAAATTTTCTATTTTCTCCTTATTGAGACTAATGCAAGTTTTAGGCTTCTTATTGTATCTATATTCCGATTCTACTTTACAAAAACGCCAAAACTCTTTCTCCATTTCTCTCAAAAACCACTCCAAAGCAAGATCTCCTAAATTCATTACTTGTGGAAGTCCCCAAATTTTAATTTTATCCTCTTTTTCCCCTAGGTATGTTATATCATTAGACAAGTACTTTCCACCCGATAAAATGTTTGCAAGTGTTAAAGATGATTTCCCACAGCCAGAGTCTCCAATTATCATATAGCCTTTTCCATTCATACTATAGGAAGCAGAATGAATCATAAAAACATTTCTAAGTAATACTAAATTATAATATATCACACTCGTAAAATAAGGTCTAAAATCATCAATGTAAAACAATGGATTGTTAATATTTATCCCACCAAAAAAAATTTTTTTCTCTTGGATTGCCATACGATTTCCACATTTAGTAATAAGAACCTCTCCTCCGCAAGATAATTTTGACTCAACCACAAAACTAATGTCATATTTCTGAAATTGTTCCATTATTTCAAACATCCCATATTCAACATCCAGTTGTTGTAGAAATTCATAATTATATTCCGCTTCAACAATAACTTTTACACCATATACATTAAAATACTTTTTTCTACCTGAAAGCTTATTCATACTACCTCCCATTTATTTCTTGTAAACTTTTATTATACTGCACCAAAAATCCCGCTACGTTCTCATAATGAATAATCCCCTTTTGAAGAAAAGAACTTTGAGCATCTACTGCACACAATATTCCTTTTTTTAAAACTTTTTGTGTAACACTAAAAACATTGTTCTTATTTAATCCTCCGGCAATACATGTTTTATCTGAAAAAACCTTAATAAACGGCAAAATAATTTCTAATGTTTTTTCGACATCATGCTCTATTCCATTCCCCCCTGATGTATCAAAAATAAATGCCGTAGCTATATCCACATAACTTAATATCCTCTGTCTAATTTCGGCACTATCTATATGTTTAATTTTGTACAAAGGAATTTGAACAATCAAATCAATCTTCAATTTTGATTTTAGTAACGCTAACTCCTTTAAGTCCGGCCAGAGTGAAACTATTGTTAATTGAACAATTTCAAAATATTTTTGCATTAAATTTACATATTCTACACAATCATCACAAAAACATCCATTTACATTTGGTGAGAAGTGTAATCCAATTTTCCCCTTAAAGCTTTTTGGCATATGGCTACCAATATCAACCAACTGATGGATTGAGCACGAATGTTCCCCCTCTATAGAAAAATCTTTCAGCCGTTTATATGAGCCACAAAAATTGCATATTGTTGGAATATTTGTATTTGTATTTTTTATAGCCCTATCTATAATATAAATATCTTCAATAGTTCTTACACCTGTTATTGAAATCCATGGAATATCCATAAAGCCTCTCCTATCTTAACCTATAAATATAAACTCAATTCATCTATATTTTCTATAACATTCAATTGATTTTTTATATCAAACGCAATAAATTCTTTTTCAATTAAATCGTCAATAAATGCAAAAAATTTACCAAAAAAATTCATATAATTAATAATAATCACTTTTTTCTTTACAAGTCCTAAATGAATTAAGACCAATACTTCTAAAAGCTCATTTATAGTTCCTATTCCTCCTGGTAGCACAATAATTACTTCCGATAAATCTATCATTTGTTGCTTTCTTTCAGATAAATTTTCAGTTAATACAATTCGATCACACCGCCTATAAAATCTCCCTTCATTATACATTTTTTCTATGCAAACACCTATAACTTCCATACTATTCCGCTTCATTGTTTCCGCTATTTTCCCCATTAATCCGCACGTATCTCCTCCATATACAAGACTATATCTATTATCGACTAATATTTCTCCAATAGCTTCTGCTAGCTTCGTATAACTACTGGATAGCTTCTTACTTGCAGAACAGAACACCGTAATATTCCTACTCATTTCCCTATACCTCTTCTTTCAAAATTAGTAATTACTTAATATTCCCTCTCTCTGTTTCATTACATCGGATAATGTAATCTCCGTTTCATTTAAAGACCTTAATTTATTTTCAATCTCACTATCTGTTTTCGCTGCAAAAGTTGCTCTTGAAGTAACATATATATCATTTTTTTCATCAAAGAACCCTCTTCCCCTATAGGGTATTTCATATGTATTATATTTTGCCTCCAATTTGTTTTCCCTAATCGTAGACTTGAAAAGCAAATTGAAACATTTAGTATCACTTGCTAATGCTGCGATTCTTAATGTTCCCGAAACTCTTGGATTGACTTCTAACAAATATATTTTTCCTTTGTCATCTATTACAAACTCTGCTTCCATAAAACCATAATTATTTATCTGCTCTCCCAACCGCAGGGCTATACTTTGCATTTCTTCTTCATATTTTTCGATTTGCTCGTCATACTGTCCACATATCCTAATACGCATATAAGGCGGCTTTAAATCTTTACTGTTTCGTCCTTTGTACACTGCTGGGAAAGCAACTGATTTTTTTTCATTTGAAAAAATATTTATTGAGAACTCCATTCCAGAAACATATTTCTCATAATATACATCCCTTTTTTCTACTGAATCGTACCAAGCAATCCCCGCTCCCTCAGTTGCATTATTCATTTTAACTAAATAATTACTTTTTTCATCACAAATTGGTAATATCCATTCAGGTGTGCGAAAGTTTTCTTTTTCAAACATTTTCTTTTGATCTATTTTATTTATACCGTATCTTATTGCCGTTTCAGTTTGAGCAAAAACTTTATATCCTCTTTCTCTAAATCTTCTAACTAAATCAATATCACTTTTCAAGGATATATGAGAAGAAATAATATAAATATTTACCGTTTTTCCATAAGTATTTTCAACTCTTTCTATTTCTTTCAAAATATCTTCTTTCATTTCTGAATTTCCAAAAATCACCTCAATAAGATTCTCACTGTCACAGAAATAAGAAAACCAATTACTAATACTACCACTCATAATGTATACTATATTTTTTCTTTTGTTCATAATCGTCCTTCCTACACAAAATATTGTTCGTCTATGTGTGCATTTAGTTTGGTCTAATATTCTTTGTTCCTCCAATTATTGACTTTAAAGTTTAGTATGGCTATTTATTTTAATAAATTCTACAGAATACCATACAAATGACTTTCTATAATAGAGCTTTTATTTTTGCATGAACTATTTCATCTAAATATTCCAATTCGTTTGTATTCGCAGCTGTTCCCATTGTTCCTAATCTAATAATACTATGCTTTAGTTTTCCTATCCCTGGAGAAATTTCTATACCATATTCCTCTAGCACATTTATTATTTTATATGAATCTAACTCAGGTGGAGTATAGAAGACCTTAACTTGTGGTGCTTCCCAAATACTTTCTGGCAACATCTTTAATCCAATTGACTCAAAAATTTCTTTTACTCTAGTTCCACTATGCCTCTGCTTATTAATATACGTTTCTTTCCCAAATTTCATAATATAATTTAAAATAGAGTCCAATACGTTTAATAAAAACAATGGAGTTGTATACGGATATACACCTTCTGATATATGCCTATATATATTTGAAAAATCATAACACCAATTTACTTTTTGCGCATTTTTTTCAATTTCCCTTCTTGCATTATCATTATAAGAAATTAATGCCAAACCTGAAGGGGCACTCAGACACTTTTGGGTTGAAGCATATGCTATATCTACTCCCCACTTATCCAGCTCGAGTTCTATTCCTCCATATGATGCCACAACGTCAAGTAGAAGTAATGTTCCTCTCTCTTTTAAAAAATTTGAAAATCCACTATCTAAGTTTTGCAATACACCTACTGAAGTTTCCAAGTGAACCAAACAGACCAGTTTCACTTTATAATGTCTCAGTAATTCTATTATTTTCTCAAGCTGTACCCCTTTGCCCAAATCAGCTTCAACAACTAGCACTTGAACGCCGAGGCGCTTAGCCATTTCAACTATTCGCCATCCAAATATCCCTGCAACACCAACAACTATAACATCCCCCGATTGCAATAAATTGCTCAAACAGGCTTCCATGCCAACACTGCCACTTCCCGGTATTGCAAAAGAATATCTATTTTCTCCAAAAAAATAATTTAATTTTTGAACTTGATTTTTAACTAGATTCCTAGAAAAATCCGTACGACATAATTCAATATCCCCTCGAAACTCTCTCAATGCGTCTTTATTTATTTTGGTTGGACCAACACCTAACAAAATTTTACTCATCTTTTTCCTTCCCCGTTTCTTTTTGCAATCCGTCTCATATATCTCAATTTATTTGTTCCATTTGTCCAGTTACTGCTCCTTATTCCTTAGTTCCCAAATACTTTTCAGAAATCCGCTTCGTTGCTTCAATTTCCCTTGCATTACTAATTCTAATAATGCATTAAACAACTCATATTATAGAAATTTACCTAAGATAAATTATTTCATTTCTATGTTTTAACTCGATTGATTTTCTTTCAAAAAACGCTTCCCTCTTTTCTTATTCGTAATTTGTAGTCTTCCGTGAATACTCATTAAAATTTGAAAATTTAATTTTCTTTTCAGTTTTCATTATAAATACTTTTTTTTTAACCTCCACCCTTTTTAGTGCCATTTTTTCACTTTATAGCTCCAAAACATTGTATTTTTCAAACATATTATGTTATCATCTTTCTCCAAACAGGCTTAACTTGTGATGTTTAACCTTTCATTGCTTTATAAAATACAATATTTTAGTATTTTCCTTATACCTAAATATCACTAATCTCTACAAATAATTGTCTTATAATTTCGCTCACTTATCTATATATAATAAATAACGAAGCTGTTTTCCCTGCCTCGCTATTTAATTTTTTTCTACTCCATAGCTAGTGCGGAATCCAATACAATCGCTTACAATATTGCATAGACTGCAAAGATGTTCATTTTAAAGCCTTATGATTGTTTTGAATATAGCCTAACCGAAATTTCTAAACACATAAATACTAAAAGTTTCCATTAGTTTCTTTGAATATCTACTTCCCTAATCATATAAATAGATTTTTCAGGCAAGTGCAACGACTAACTATATAGAACGCCGCTCACTTTATTGCGAGCGGCTAGGTTTAGAATAGTACTTCACTATAGAACGTTTACTATCTCTATTAACTTTTTCTAATTTTAAAGTACCCACTGTAAAAATCAGGCATCTGTAAATATCTCAATATCAGGCAACCTTTCATAAAATTTCTTTCCTAATAAAATTGTATTTCTCCCGTTTTTCTATTTTTTGCTTCTGCTTTTCTTGTAAGAAAAACAGTCACTAAAATCATTATTCCAAGGCAGATTAACAGTCCGATCATATTATCCAACCACCCTCTACTATTTTCCTGTATTTTTAATACCAATCGAATAATATTAATACAATATGTCAACGGAAAAAATAAGGAAATTATTTTCCCCCATAGCGGGAAACAACTCGAAGGAATCCTCGCTCCGGAGAACAGTACCATAGGTGTATCGAACAGATTCATAATAATTGATGCATCTCTAGAAAACATAAAGATAGCATTCATCATTCCGCCCCAGATTGTTGATGATATAAGCAGCAAAACAAAAACTAGTGGTAAAAGGAACAGATTATATACGTGAATTGCCTTTGTATAAAACAAAATAAAAATACAAAAACAGCAAAACATCCACGTCTCTTGTACTAGTGCTCCCAATGCCCTTCCATAAATCATTGCCATTCTATTTGCCGGAGAGAGAAACGTTACCTCTAATGTCCCGCCCCTTCGCTCCTGATTCGCCATTGACCACGCATTTTGAACCATCGACCAAAAACATGTGTATGACATAAATCCTGTCCCTAAAAATGCCAACAATTCTTTATGATTGGTAATTCCCATATATTCTGTAAATTCAAATGGTTTGTATGTATAATAAACCTCAAAAAAGCCCAAAATGGGCCATACTAATAATGATAAATATACAAACCAGGAATGGTAGTCATGCTGTTGTTGTTTTACAATTTCCGCCTTAATTACTAACAGACTTCTTTTCATTTCCGTCTCCTCTCGAATCACTGATAATTTTCATAAGTATTTCTTCTAGTCCCGGCTCTTGCAAAACCACCTTAGGTTTACAATTAAATAATTCTTTTAATTCCTCTTTTGTCCCTTGTGCGATAATCTTTCCATTATCCAAAATATAAATATAATCACACAGCTCTTCTGCCTCACTTATATAATGAGTTGTCAATAAAATTCCTTTATCATCTTTCTTGGCTAATTCATGAATTACCTTTCTAATCTCCTTCGCAATTACAATATCTAACCCTAATGTTGGTTCATCCAAAAAAATATACTCCGGATCATTTATCAGCCCTCTTGCAATCTGCAATCGTTGTTTCATTCCTTTTGAATATCGTTCAACCGGAATATCTGCCACCTCTTCTAAGCCCACCAATTTTAATAGCCGCGCAATTTTTTCTTTCAGTTCCATCCCTTTCACGCCATACAAACTGCCAAAATATTTCAGATTTTCACTTGCAGTTAATCTCCAATACAAATTTCTTTCTCCTCCGGAAACAACATTGATTCTTTCTTTTACCCACAAATGATTTTTCACAGCATCAATTCCATTCATCGTAATTTCTCCGGCTGTTGGTTCTATGATCGATGCAAGCATACGAATTGTAGTTGTTTTTCCTGCGCCATTAATTCCTAAAACTCCTACAATCTTTCCTTTCGGAATTTCCAATGACACTCCCTTAACTGCCTGTACAATCTTTTTATTTTTTGACCTAAACAGACCTGTTTTTTCTTTCAATACATATTGTTTTTCCAAATTTTTAGCTTCGATTTTTTTAGTTTCCATCCCAATCCCTCCGAGTTATCACCATTTATCCAAATATATTTTCAACTAAATTACGTTCCATCGAGATATACCATGCTGCGCCAATTACCAAATAAACAAATGAAAGAACTAAAACCTGTAATATCTGCAAATAATTTTCTGCTAAATTCTGATGCCCTATCGCCACATTTCGAAACAGCGCAACTGCAGGTGTTAGTGGAAAAATTTGTGCTGCTCTTTGTACCCATTCCGGCAAATATTGAATCGGAAAAGTAATTCCGCACACTAAACTCATTATTACAAATAAGGTATTCTGTGTTAAATATGTGTCTCTCGTATACAACATTACCGATGATAATGTGATACCCATACAAAAGAAACTTAACACTGCCAATAAAACAACTATAATTGTTTGAAATGAAAAGAAGTATCTCAAATTCGCTCCCAGTAACGCGCCTATTACTAATACTGTCCCAAATTCAATCAATGCACGCGTTGTTTGTTCCAGCAAGCAGCCAACAAAATAATTTTTTCTAGGTGCCGGCGACAATAGCAAAACCTCCAATGTTCCTTCACGCAACTCCGTAATAAGAGCACGCCCTATATTCATCAAAACAGAAACTGCTAAAACATTCAGCGCAGATCCCAATACTACATATGTCATATAATCTGCCCCTTCTGCATATGCTCCAAATTCTTTATTCATATTTCCATTCATAAAATAGTAATATATAAAATAAGGAAATACGATTTGGGTAATCCCGGTTACTATCCGTGATACCATAAATGACCACGGAACCGCTCTTATAATTCCTATTCTATTTTTCTTATAGGTAGAAAAAATTACACGCCACATTTTGTACTCCTCCCTCCTAATTCGCCATTGTTTCATAAAATTTGTATGGAACAAAGTCAATCATCTCAGTCTTAAATTCGTACTCCATATAAACTCCCTTTTTTGTCTTTCGTACCAATCCCGCTTCCCACATTATTTTTAAATGTTTCGATACTGCTGCTTCACTTACTTGTATTTCCTTTGCCAATTCTTGAGTGGTATGTACCTCTTGTAGTAGTAGTTTTACAATTTTCAACCTGGTTTTATCCCCTAATGCCTTAAACACATTTACAAGATCTTCCGGAATATCCATCTGTATAGGTTCCACAATTACACTTTTAACTACTTCTATTTCCCGACTGCAATTACACATCCATAAATGCGGATGCACGAATGTACTGGCTGTGATAAATATTTTGTTAAGCGCCTTTTTTTCAAACCCATATTCTTGATTTTTCTTATAAACAATTGTATCCTGCTTGATTTTTAATCTAGAATGAACATTTCCGCACCAATTCCAAAGTCCCTCTTTCAGGCATTTCTCTTTTTCTTTCTGAAGAATACGAACAAGATACGGTCGCAAAATCATTTCCTCGTTTTTAAAAACACATTTATAATATTTTTCTACAATGTCCAAAATCCTATTTCGTTCCTTCACGCTCATCTCTTTTCCCACAGAACGCTTCACCCATTCGTTCCATTGGTAAATATTCTTATTCCGAAAAAAATGAAGCATTTCCACTATTTCCATCTGACGAATTTCGCTCCACTTTTCCGAATCGATAATCAGTATCCAAGAATCTGTTACCTCCCCTAAGTCACGAATTTCTTTTATTAGATCCGGATAGCTTTTTTCTTTAGCTTCTACCCATTTTCGTCTGGTCAAATGGTGTTCTGGATTTGATAATACATGCATTGAAAAAAACATTTCCCACACTGGAAAATATGAAACTACAACTTCCACTCCTTCATAGCGGAACATATCCAAAACCATAATCTTCCCCTCCTTCAATTAACCAATTCGTTAATTACTCTTGTTTCTAATTTTCTCGCGTGTATTATATTCACATTGCATACTTTTGTCAACATTCCGTTCTATTGTCCTTCTGCTTCGTCATCTTCTAATTAGCTTCCATCGGAAACTGACTAGAAAACATATATTAAAAAATGAATATCTTGATCATGAAATGGATAACGCTGTTACCTTTTTTAACGAAAATTACAATCAAAATATCAATATTGACGATTATGCCGCCTCACGAGGAATGAGTGTCAGCTGGTTTATCCGAAATTTCAAAAAATACACCGGTTCCACACCAATGCAATTCATTGTAGGAATCCGAATCAGCAATGCTCAGATGCTACTTGAAACAACAACTTATTCCATCAATGAAATTTCTAAGATTGTCGGATATGATAACCAGCTTTATTTCAGCCGGCTTTTCCACAAACTGAAAGGATATCCACCAAGAGAGTACCGAAAAATGAGAAACAAGTTCTAATATCCACAATGTCATAAAATTCATTTTCTTCAAAAGAGGGTGCCACAAAATCATAAAAATGATTATGTAACACCCTCTTCTTTCTTTTGCTATTCTTATTTCACGAATTTAACCGAATAATAATACATATATTCATTATTTGTATCTATGTATTCACCTGCAATATCCTGTATCGGCAATGAACTTAACCCTTTTTCGCCATAAATCAAAGCTGTTACGCCCTGTTCTGTATCATATTTTATCGTACTTTTGTTCTCTATAGATGTTGCACTCCTGCCATAGTATTCTCTATTTGCAACACCTTCTAAAATCGGCGTTTCTATCATATATTTTGAGTATTCATCTGCAGTAATAAGCTTTGTAGTAAAATTATCAAAGTCTGGCGTAATGACAATCAATCCATTTTTTGAAGACTTTATATCCTCATAAGAAATTTCCAAAACTTTTTTATGAGAAACTCGTTTTCCGGACTGGTATTCCGACAAATAAATAGATAATATTTTAAAAGCATCTTTTGAATTATATCGGAACATCATGGTTCCATCAACTCCAGACAACAATTCAGCGGTTTTCATTTCTACACTATCTGAATCTACAGCTTCTATATAATTTCGTGATTGTCGCAATTTATTACATACGATAATTCCACAAACAATCATAAATGCTCCCGTTACAATAAGAAGTCCTGCAATTACCTGCTTTAAATAACGCTGTTTACAATCGCTATCTTTTGTTATTTGTATCAAGGTGTCTTCCGATTTTTTTCAACATTAGCTATCTCAATATCTTCACCAGCCAAAAATTCGTTAAGACTAATACCCAATATTTCGCACAATTCTACATATACTGATACATCTGGCAAGCAGATTCCGGTTTCCCAACGTGAGATCATTCTTCCTGACACTCCGATAATTTCTGTAAGCTGCTCCTGTGTGACTTTCTTCTCCTGACGGAGCTTTTTAGAAAACCGCCGATTTTCTTTACATCCATAGTCTTCTTCCTTTCGCTTATAAAGTAACGCATAATATCCCAAAAGAACACGACACAAAGCGAGAAATGCCATAATTCTCCTGTTAGACATTGGCTGTCTGGTAAAAAAATAATATTTTTCTTATCTAAAATACCCACGGTTACCAGAAATGACTGTGACCATATCATAATCTTTATATTTCAAAATAATCTTATCTGCTCATAATCGGATTTTCGATTCAATGACACAGGTGTCTTATGCAGTAAAAACTCCACCGCATCGTCATCCAGCACCCAGTCTTTGATTTCCTTAGACTCCAGTACAAGCGGCATCCGCTCATGCACCATAGAAACCGATGCATTTGCTTCTGTCGTCAGGATTACAAACCGGTTCTGTCCCTGAAACTGATTGAAGCATCCTGCCATAAACAGCACCGGCTCTTCTCTTTCAAAACTGAATTTTTCTTTTCCCTGATTCCACTCATAAAACCCTTTTGCCGGAATGACGCACCTCCGATGCAGCACGCTCTCCCGGAAGGTTTTCTTTTCCAGCACTCCCTCTGCTCTTGCATTGATCAGAAGCCCTTTCCCCTGAAATCCGGGAAATCCCCAGTTCATCTGCTTCGCTGTCAGATGGTGCTCTCTCTGGCTTAACACAAGTGCCGCATCCGATGGGCGGATATCACCAGCCCGCTCAATCTGCAGCTTTTTATCCAGCTCCCGCACGATCTTCTCAATTTCTCTGGCAGTCTCATCATCTACATAATACCGTCCGCACACGCTCCATCACCTGTCCTGTTCTTTCTGATATTCTGAAATACTCGCATAAGCAGAAATTCTATCTAAAATCTGCTGAATCTTTTCGTCCTTTTCCGGTTCCTGTTCCAGATAAATTTCTGTGCCGTAATGCTCACTGCAGACGTTTCCTGCCTGCAGTGTAAAATATGGAGTCAATTTTTCATAAACATCCTCTTCGGTACACTTCCACTCTAATAACTCCCGGATAAGCTCTGCTGTCAGCATTCCCTTTATGACTTCACCATATTCCCAGTTTGTGTCTTCTAAGGTCCCATATTGCAAAGCGGACGCAATTTCTTCTTTCTCATTCTTCCAGCAGTGGATTTCAAAAGGTTCCCCTTCCTTCAGATAAAGGGATAATAATTCTTTCCACCACTGATTTCCATGTCCTTTTTCCGTAATCTGTATCGCAATCATGCTATCTCATTTCACTTTCTTTTCTATTCTATCTGATTATACGCCCTTTATCTTTGTCAAACAACCAGCTTCCATGCACAATCCTCCGGGCAGAACAGCAGCGTAAATTCCTGCATCCGGTGATTGACCTCTGCCTGGCATTTGTATTTCCAGTTCAAAATCCCCGCATAGAACTGCTTTTCCGAAGAAAATACCTGAATCGGAGAAACTTCAATGATCCCGTCCGATTCTGTCTGCAGCTTCATCATCAGGGGGATTGATCTGCCGGTGGAGGTGAACCAGCACTTTACCGCAACCTCATTGACTGCCCCTGCAAGGAGCTGATGCTCCGGATGCTCTGTATTCGTTCCGATTCCAAATGCCATACCATTCCCTTCTTTCCTTAATCAACTTTCACCTTTTTATAGTCCACGGTTCTCTTTTCCCGGCTGATACCGCCTGACATGTGATCGATAGGACTTCCGGCAAAAGCAGCCCTCATGACTGCATCATTCCCGTATCGTCTCCGGATTCTATCCACTGTTGCATCCACCTTTTCCAGTTTCTCATAATCTGTCGTATCAAACATATCCAACTGCCGCATGTCCTGATGGTCCCTGATCCGGCTGGTATGAATCCCCAGATGCCGTATTGCCGTTCCATCCCATAGCTGGTCAAATAACTGGCAGGCACAGCGATGGATTTCTATGGTGATATTCGTTGCATAATTTAGCGTCATCTGGTGGCTCGCATACTGAAGGTCATAGGTCTTAATGCCGACTGCAATGACTTCCGCACGCACACCAGCCGCTCTGAGCCTTGTCCCTACCGTTTCCGCCAGTGCCAGAAGTACCAGCTTTGCCGTAGAAGCATCGCAGACATCAAAAGCAATGGTCGTAGAATTCCCGTAGCCTTTATTTGCAGGTGGTTCCTTCTGCACAACGGACACATCCTGCCCGTTGGCAAACAGCCAGATGACTTCTCCGTGTTTCTTCAGATGACTCTTTAAGATATCCGGTTGTGCATGGGCAAGTTCTCCAATCGTGCGGATTCCCATATTCAACAGCTTTTTTGCTGTTGCCCGCCCTACAAAAAACAGATCACTGACCGGAAGCGACCACATCTTTTCTTTGATTTCACGATGCCATAAGGTATGCACCCTGTCCGGCTTCTGAAAATCACTTGCCATCTTCGCCAGTAATTTGTTTTCAGAAACGCCTACATTTACTGTAAAACCCAGTTCTTCCCGGATCTGATTCCGTATCCGGTTGGCTGCTGTTACCGGTTCGCCCCATAACCCTTCCGTCCCGGTCATATCCACAAAGGCTTCATCAATACTGTACTGCTCCACCACCGGCGAATATTGTCTCAATATATTCATAAACGCTGCAGAACACCGCTCATACAGCCCATAATTGGGCGGTACCAACAGCAGGTTGGGGCATTTGCGCTGTGCTTCCAGAATCGTCTCCCCTGTCTGGATCTTATATCGTTTGGCAGGGATAGATTTTGCCAGAATAATCCCATGCCGCATCGCCATATCCCCGCCGACCGCTGATACCTGTTCACGCAGGTCCACACTTCCGCCCAGATGATAGAGGCGGTAAACTGCCTCCCAGGAAAGGAACGCAGAATTAACATCAATATGAAAGATCACTTTACCCAAACTTACGTTCCCTCCTTTTTGTTTTATTATAGCGAACTGGTGTTCTAAAATCAAGAGTAATAATTTGGTATATACGTCTCCAACCTTTACTCTAGTTTTTGAAATTTTTATTTGTACCATCGTAAATTCATGGTAAACTATGACTAAGAAACAAGGAACTGCATAAACTATCTCAGATAGCATGAATGGAGTGATATGATGGAATTAACAATAAGCAAGCAGACTCCGAACCAGCATGAAGATAATAATATTCTCCGAATGTTGGATAGAGGAATTGACGATATGGAAGCCGGACGGGAACTTCCGCTTGAAGAAGCTTTCCGCAAAATTACAGAGTTGAGAGATGCCAGACGAAATGCACGATTATAAAGTTATTTTAACATGGGAAGCTATTTATGATGTAACTGACATTACAGATTACATTGAAGCTGAGTTCGATCAGACTAGAGCTGACCGTTTTCAAAATGACATACAGTCACAAATGAAAAAGTTAGGATATCTGTCTGGTTCTTTTCCAAAAACACATATCCTGAATGATTTGGGAAACTAAGCAGTGATCGATCACAGACCACTGCTTAAATTTTATGGAGCCGCTATTATCATCTCTCAGTTTATAAATGCATCATGTTTGGATTTTTTCATCAGCAGTATTCAATACCCATCGCACTCGTACCACAAATGGTATCTATTTCATTTGACATATACTATATCCAGTGTTACACTGTTCTTGTATCAATTATTTGTGTCAATCCGGAAAGGATTTATCACACGCAGTTTAGGTTTGAAACGTAGTCAGGAGTATTCCTATGCCCAACAAGCGGCAGGGACTTCTGGCTTTTTGTATTTTGCAGGAAACTGCATCTATTTTGAGAATGAACATAAGCGTCATTCTCTTTTTTTATGCCTGAACGCAGGGAAAGGAGGATTACGGAAACAAATGATTCCGGAACTGGCACGCCACAAAAGAAAGGAGACTCTATGTCAGTCAAAAGAATTAAGAATCTTGTAAAACAACTCAATGAATACCGTCATGCCTACTACAATCAGGATGCCCCTCTGGTATCCGATTCCGAGTATGACCGACTCTTTGACGAACTGAAGGAACTGGAGGAACAGACTGGTTTCATCCTGTCAAATTCTCCGACACAGACGGTTGGATATTA
>OGDF01001614.1_pt1 | contig 32709 bp, 30 predicted proteins | sample 1570141 | NCBI WGS metagenome assembly OGDF01 (sample SAMEA4370581, study PRJEB24528) | human gut metagenome | reverse complement strand
AAATTTGTTTTCCATATCGTCAGTCCTTTCATAAGATTTTTAAGTTGCCGTTCTCTCCGAATATCGTTCCTGCCCCCATTTCAGCGGCGTTATCTCGTTCACTCTTGAATAAATCAAAAGGTCTTGGCGAAGTATCCTACTCGGACGGTCATCTAGTTTTTATTAAGCATATTCGCTTAGTGTTTTCTATTATACTAAGCAGATATGCTTTTGTCAAGAGGCTTTCGAGAAAATATTAAACTTTTTTGTTTCATTCCCTCTTGACAATTCCTAAACATATCTGCTATACTGATTGCAGTACATAAGCAAGGAGTGTAAACACTATGGCTATTGGCGAAAGAATACATTTTTTCAGACTCTTGCGTGGTATGACGCAAAAATATCTTGGTACGGCTGTCGGCTTTCCCGAACGGAGCGCAGATGTGCGTCTGGCACAATACGAAACCGGCTCCCGCAAACCAAAGGCGGATTTAACGGCTGCACTGGCGCAGGTGCTTGATGTTTCCCCGCAGGCTCTTGATGTTCCTGACATTGACAGTCAGATCGGTCTTATGCACACCTTATTTACCCTTGAAGATGTATATGGGCTGACCGTCAGCGAAGCAGACGGAGAAGTTTGTATGAAAGTCAGCAAAGACAAGGGCAAAGAGGCTTACGAGCTGCTGCAAATGCTCTATGCTTGGAAAGAGCAGGCAGACAAGCTCTCTGCCGGTGAAATCAGCAAGGACGATTATGACCGCTGGCGTTACTACTATCCGAAATACGATACCACGCAGCTCTGGGCGAAAGTCCCTTCGCAAGAGTTAAGCGATACGCTGGTGGAGGCATTTCAGGACAAGCTCAAAAAAGATGAATAAGAACGACAAAAAGCCCTTAGCTATGGAATCATTACCCACAGCTAAGGGCTTTGTAATATGGATTTCTTCCGCCATGCAAGCCGCCTTTTATCATTCCGTAACCCATAAACCACCGGATTACAAGAATAATGGCACTTGTATGGCTGTTATCAAATTGTTATCAAAAGACTTCTCCGAACGCCGCAAACCCGCATAAACACTGGGTTTTTACAGCGTTTCGTTTTACTCCCACTCAATGGTTCCAGGAGGTTTGGAAGTAATATCATACACGATCCGGTTGATACTCCGCACCTCGTTGACGATGCGGACGGAGGTCTTATCCAAAACCTCGTAGGGGATGCGTGCCCAGTCGGCGGTCATAAAGTCGCTGGTGGTGACGCCCCGAAGGGCTACGGTGTAGTCATAGGTACGGCCATCCCCCATGACGCCCACAGAGCGCATATCGGTGAGGACGGCGAAATACTGACTGATCTTGCTGTCCCAACCAGCCTTGGCCACTTCCTCTCGGAAGATGGCATCAGCGTCCCGCAGGATGTCCGCCTTCTCCTTGGTGATGGCGCCCAAGATACGCACGGCCAGACCAGGGCCGGGGAAGGGCTGACGCATGACCAGGTATTCGGGCAGGCCCAGTTCCCGTCCCAACTGGCGCACTTCATCCTTGAACAGCATCCGCAACGGCTCGATGATGTCCTTGAAATCCACGTTCTTGGGCAGGCCGCCTACATTGTGGTGGCTCTTGATGACATCGGCATCACCGGCGCCGGACTCAATGACGTCCGGATAAATGGTGCCCTGCACCAGATAGTCAACCGTGCCCAGCTTCTTGGCTTCTTCCTCAAAGACCCGAATAAACTCCTCGCCGATGATCTTGCGCTTTTTCTCCGGATCGCTGACGCCGGCCAGCTTGGTCAGGAACCGCTCCTCGGCGTCCACACGGACGAAGTTCAGATCCCACTTGGCAAAGGCAGCTTCCACCTCGTCCCCTTCGTTCTTGCGCATGAGGCCGTGGTCTACAAAGACGCAGGTGAGCTGGCTGCCCACTGCCTCAGCCAGCAGTGCGGCGGCAACAGAGGAATCCACTCCGCCGGACAGACCCAGCAGGACTTTTCCATCGCCAACTTCCTCTCGGACGGCCTGGATGGCCTGCTTGCAGTAGTCTCCCATGGTCCAATCGCCGACGGCGCGGCACACTTCATAGAGGAAATTGTGGATCATATCCACACCATGCTCGGTATGGTTCACTTCCGGATGGAACTGCACGCCGTAGAACCCACGCTGCTCATCGGCGATGGCCACGTTGGGGCAGGCGTCCGAGTGCGCCATGAGCTGGAACCCATCGGGCACCTGAGCCATGTAATCGCTGTGGCTCATCCAGGAGATGCCCTGGGCAGGCAGACCCTTGAACAGCTTGCAGGTAGTCTCATAAAACGTCTCGGTCTTGCCGTACTCTCTGGCGCTGTCCGCCTGGGCAGCGGTGACTTTGCCACCCAAAGTGTGCGCCATGAGCTGACAGCCGTAGCAGATGCCCAGGATGGGTACGCCCAGCTGGAAGATGGCGGGGTCGTAGTGGGGGGCTTTTGCGTCATAGACGCTGTTGGGGCCGCCGGTGAAGATGAAGCCGATGGGGTGCATGGCTTTCAGTTCTTCCAGGGGGGTCGTATAGGGCTTGACTTCACAATATACATTGCACTCACGGACGCGGCGGGCGATCAGCTGGTTATACTGTCCGCCGAAATCCAGTACAATGACCAGTTCATGCTTCATGCATTCCATCCCTTTCTCTCGTTCTAAGGAAATACACGCTCCGGCATCCGTTCCAAGCAGCGCCGGAGCGTTTTTACTTTACACTTAAATCGCAGTAATGTCAATCGGCGTCAGATCTTCACTCTTGGCTCGCTCCCGCGCGGTGAGGATGGCGTGTGCGGTATCCAAAGAGGTCAGACAGAGGATAGAATGCTCCACGGCCATCCGGCGGATCTTGATGCCGTCACTGCCCGCCTGTCTCCGGCGCTGGGGCGTGTTGATAATCATATCCACGCTGCCGGACTGGATCATATCCTGGAGGTTGGGGTGCGCCTGTCCCAGACGATTAACCTTCTGAACGTCCACATCCATCTTTTTCAGGTATTCATAGGTGCCTTGGGTAGCGAACAGCTCTACGCCCAGATCGTTCAGCTCGCGAGCGACGCCCACTGCTTCGCCCTTGTCCTCGTCCTTGACGGTGAGGATGACGCGGCTGCCCTTCTTGGGCACCTTCATGTTGGCGCCCTTGAACGCCTTCAGCAGTGCCTGGGGATAGGACTCGGCAATGCCCAGGCATTCGCCGGTGGACTTCATCTCCGGCCCCAGGTTGATGTCCACATCGGTGAGCTTCTCGAAGGAGAAGACCGGCATCTTGCAGGCGAAATAGTCCGCCTCCGGATAGATGCCCGTGCCGTAGCCTAGATCCTTGAGCTTGGCGCCCAGCATGACTTTCGTTGCCAGGTCGATGATGGGCACGTTGGTGACCTTGGAGATATAGGGGATGGTACGGGAGGAACGTGGGTTTGCTTCGATGATATACACCGTGTCGTTGTAGATGATGAACTGGACATTGATCAAGCCGATAACGCCCAGGTGCTTGGCCAAGTTGCGGGTGTGCTTGAGGATGGTCTGCTTGTGTACCTCATCAATGTGCAGGGGCGGATAGACGGCGATGGAGTCGCCGGAGTGGATGCCGGCACGTTCCACATGTTCCATGATGCCGGGGATGAGCACATCTTCCCCATCGAACACGCCGTCCACTTCCACCTCTCGACCCATCAGGTACTTGTCCACCAAAATGGGATGCTCCTGAACGGTCATGTTGATGATCTTCATGAAGTCAACAATGTCCTGATCCTTATAGGCGATCTCCATGCCCTGGCCGCCCAGGACGTAGGAGGGACGCACCAGGACGGGGTACCCAACTGCGTTGGCAGCAGCCAACGCCTGCTCGGTGGTAAACACGGTACGGCCTTCCGCTCTGGGGATCTCGCACTTGTTTAGGATGATGTCGAACCGCTCTCTATCCTCCGCAGCGTCCACGCCATCGGCGGAGGTGCCTAGGATGGGCACACCCATCTCGGTCAGCGCCTTGGCCAGCTTGATGGCGGTCTGCCCGCCGAACTGGACGACAGCGCCCCAGGGCTTTTCCAATTCCACCACATGTTCCACGTCCTCGGCGGTGAGCGGCTCGAAGTAGAGCCGGTCGGCGATGTCGAAGTCGGTGGAGACGGTCTCCGGATTGTTGTTGATGATGATGGTCTCAAGCCCCATCCGCTTCAGCGCCCACACGGAGTGGACGGAGCAGTAGTCGAACTCGATGCCCTGACCAATGCGGATGGGGCCGGAGCCCAGAACCAGCACCTTCTTCTTGCCGTTGTCCTCCATGATGGCCTCATTTTCCCCATCGTAGGTGGAATAATAGTAAGGCGTCTGGGCGTCGAACTCGGCGGCGCAGGTATCCACCATCTTGAAGGACGGATGGATGTCATATTTCTTCCGCAGCTCTTTGATGACCTTGGCCGTGGTGCCCACCAGCTCAGCGATGAAAGTATCCGCAAAGCCCAACTCCTTGGCCATCCGCAGGGTGGCGCTGTCGGGCAGACCTTCCGCCAGCTTGTGCTCCATGTCCACGATGCTCTGGATGCGGTCGATAAACCAGATGTCGATCTTGGTGATGGCGTTGATCTCCTCCGGAGTGATGCCGCGGCGGAGTGCCTCGGCCACCACGAAGATCCGTTCGTCATCAATGTCGGACAGCTTCTGGTGTACTTCGTCATCGCTCAGCTCCTTCAGCTTGGGCAGCTGCAACGAGTGGACGTGCTGTTCCAGGGAGCGGATGGCCTTCATCAGACCGGCCTCGAAGCTGTTGCCAATAGCCATGACCTCACCGGTGGCCTTCATCTGGGTGCCCAGGGTACGGCTGGCGGTGGTGAACTTATCAAAGGGCAGGCGGGGGATTTTCAGGACGCAATAGTCCAGGGTGGGTTCAAAGCAAGCGGTGGTCTTGCCGGTGACGGCGTTGGGGATCTCGTCCAGGGTGTAGCCCAAGGCGATCTTAGCGGCCACCTTGGCGATGGGATAGCCGGTTGCCTTGGACGCCAGGGCGGAGGAACGGGACACACGGGGGTTGACCTCGATGACCGCATACTCAAAGGAGTCCGGGTTCAGGGCGAACTGACAGTTACAGCCGCCCTCAATCTCCAGGGCGCTGATGATGTCCAGGGCGGCGGTACGGAGCATCTGATACTCCTTGTTGGCCAGGGTCTGGCAGGGCGCCACCACGATGGAGTCGCCGGTATGGACGCCCACCGGGTCGATGTTCTCCATGCCGCAGATGGTAATGACGTTGCCAGCGCTGTCCCGCATGACTTCAAATTCGATCTCTTTCCAGCCTGCGATACAGCGTTCGATGAGGACTTCATGGACACGGGACAGCTCCAGACCACGGTCGCAAATTTCCCGCAGCATGAACTCGTCATAGGCGATGCCGCCGCCGGTGCCGCCCAGGGTGTAGGCGGGACGGACGATGACGGGCAGGCCGATGGAGTTTGCGAACTCCACTGCGTCCTCCACGGTGTGGACTACCTTGGAGACCACGCAGGGCTGGTTGATGGACTCCATGGTGTCCTTAAACCCCTGGCGATCCTCTGCCCGACGGATGGAGTCGGCGGAGGTGCCCAGGAGCTTGACGCCGTAACGATCCAAGGTGCCGTCCTCGTACAGGTTCATAGCCAGGTTCAGGCCGATCTGACCGCCCAGGGTGGGCAAAACTGCATCGGGATGCTCTTTTTCGATGACTTCCGTGAGCGAATAACTATTCAGCGGTTCGATATACACATGGTCGGCAATATCCTTATCGGTCATGATGGTAGCCGGGTTAGAGTTGACCAGCACCACCTCGATGCCTTCTTCCTTCAAGGCGCGGCAGGCCTGGGTGCCTGCGTAGTCGAACTCGGCGGCCTGGCCGATGATGATGGGGCCGGAGCCGATGACCAATACTTTTTTGATGTTGGTATCCTTAGGCATGACGGATGCCTCCCTTCTTCGCCAGAGCGATCATATCCATAAACTCGTCAAAGAGGTAGTCGGAATCCACTGGGCCGGGGGACGCCTCCGGATGGAACTGGACGGTGAAGATGTTCTTCCCCACATAGCCCAGACCCTCGCAGGTGCCATCGTTGACGTTCTCGTGCTCCACCCGTGCGATGGCAGGATCGACAGTTTCTTTCCTGACGTAATAGCCGTGGTTCTGGGAGGTGATAAAGACCCGCTTGCGGTGGATGTCCCGCACCGGATGGTTGGCGCCCCGATGGCCGTAAGGCAGGGGGCCGGTCTGGGCACCGGTGGCCAGAGCCATGAGCTGATGCCCCAGACAGACGGCGAAGATGGGCAGATCGGACTGGTACAGCTTCTTGATCTCCTGGATGATGTCCACGCAATCTGCCGGGTCGCCGGGGCCGTTGGAGAGCATAACGCCGTCAAAACCGCCCTGGAGAATCTCCTCCGCCGGGGTGTGGCAGGGGAAAACGGTCACATCACAGCCCCGTTTGTTCAGGCAGCGGGTCATGTTCCGCTTTTCCCCGAAGTCGTACAGGGCGATCTTGTAGCCGGTGCCATTGGGCTGGCCAGGGTACTCCTCCTTCTCCTGGATGGACACCTTTTCAACGGTGCCCTCCACCCGATAGGCCTTGATCTTCTGGAGCACTTCGTCCAGATTGTAGTCCTCAGCACAGGTGATCATACCGTTCATGGTGCCCTGTTTGCGGAGGATGCGGGTGATGGCGCGGGTGTCCACGTTCTCAATGCCCGTGATGTTGTGTGCCTTCAAGTAATCGTCCAAGCTGCCCTGGCAGCGGAAGTTGCTGCCTCTGGCCGCCAAATGACGGACGATCAACGCCTCTGCCCAGGGGCGGAAGCTCTCATCGTCCTCCTCGTTGACGCCGTAGTTGCCGATCAAGGGGTAGGTCATCACCACGCCCTGGCCGGCGTAAGAGGGGTCAGTGAGGATCTCCTGATAGCCCACCATGGAGGTGTTGAAGACCATCTCACAGACCCGATCCTCTGCGCTGCCAATGCTGGTGCCAACAAAGGTCTGTCCGTTTTCCAATATCAACGTTGCCTGCATATCGCGTACCGTCCTTCCTTCGTCGCTGTCCAAAAAACGTCTGTGTATAAACTTAAATTATTCAGCGAAATTTCTGTATAAATATACACACCCGTCTACCAATTCTCATTATCCTGACTATTATGCCATAATCCGACGCCCTTTTGCAAGGGATTCCGTGATTTTCGGCGTTCTTTCCCCCTCCGGCACATATCCCCCTTCCCTTTTGGATATATTAACAACGCTTCGGTCGGAAAGGAGTTGGGAGGTTTGGCCATCGCATTCATCCGCACCATCATCCTATACCTGCTGCTCACCGTGGGTATCCGCATCATGGGCAAAAAGCAGGTAGGAGAGCTGGAAACGGTGGAGCTGGTATTCACCATGCTCATCTCCGATCTAGCCGCCGTGCCCATGCAGGACTTCGGCATCCCCCTGGCCTACGGTCTCATTCCCATCCTGACCCTCTTTTCCCTGACCATGCTCCTGTCTGTCCTCTCCCTCAAGAGCGTTCCCCTGCGCACCCTCCTCTGCGGCCGCCCCAGTGTCATCATCGACCACGGGGTGATCTTGCAGCGGGAAATGGCCAAAACCCGCTTCACCTTGGACGAGCTGCTGGAAGAACTGCGCCTGCAAGGCGTCACCGATCTGTCCACAGTGGAATACGCTATTTTGGAGAACTCCGGACAAGTCTCCGTCCTTCTCTACCCTCAGCACCAGCCCATGACGCCGGCGCAGATGTGCCTGACGCCGGAGGAACAGGGCTTGCCGTTGGTCATCATCAGCGACGGCAAGGTGCTAAATCAGAACCTGACCCTGCGCAGCCTGGATCGTGCCTGGCTCCAAGACCAGCTGACCCAGCACGGGCACAGCAAGCCGGAGCAGGTGTTCTTGCTGACGGTGGATGAGCGCGGCGCAGTATACTATGTACCAAAGGAGGACAAGAGACGTTGAAACGACTGTGGCTCTCATTGGGCATCTTACTGACCCTCTTTGGCCTGAGTTTGGCTAACATCCGCTGCACCACCCAGGCATCCAATCAGCTGGTAACTCTGCTGAATCAGGCGGAAGAAGCGGCAGAGGGCGGCGACTGGCATTCTGCCACCACCCTGACCCGACAGGCACAGGAGATGTGGGACGGCTACGCAGGACTATTGTATATCACCAGCTGCCATGCCCATGCGGACGCAGTGACCACCGGATTTCGGGAGGTGCTGGAACTGCTCCAACAGGAGGCGGAGGAGGAGTACAGCGCCGCCAATGGGGTGCTCATCGCAGAGACAGAGCATCTTGCAGAGGTGGAACAGCTATCTCTGGCCAATCTGCTCTGAACGCAAGAAAACACGGAAAAAGCAATCCGAAAAAACGGGTTGCTCTCTCCGTGTGTTCAGGTGCGCTCCGCCAGGAGCTTATTCAATTCGGTCATAAAGGTGTTGATGTCCTTGAACTGGCGATACACCGAGGCGAAGCGTACATAAGCCACCTCGTCCACACCCTTGAGCCGATCCATGACCAGCTCACCGATCTTCCGGCTGCTGATCTCCCGCTCCAGGGAGTTCTGTACTTCCTGCTCGATCTCATCCGCCAGACGCATCAACGTATCCACCGGCACCGGTCGCTTTTCACAAGCGCGGAGCATCCCACGCAAAACCTTTTCCTTGTCAAAACTCTGTCGGCTGCCATCCTTCTTAATGACCATCAGGGGAAGCCGCTCCACAGTCTCATAGGTGGTGAAGCGCTTGCCGCAGGACAGGCACTCCCGACGCCGGCGGATGGAATCGCATTCGTCCGTGGGACGGGAGTCGATGACCTTGCTCTCTCTCATGCCGCAATAGGGACATTTCATCATGCATTCCCTTCTTTCCTTCGGATTTAGATTACTGTGATTGTAACATATCCCTTCCTTTTTGGCAAGGAAGCGGCGAGAGAAAAGAGGCTTCTTCCCAAGGTTCCGTGGGAAGAAGCCTCTCCTGTTCAGCTCATAGCGGAGAACTTCTGATACGCCTGATTGATCTGGTTTCCGTCCGCGGGCATGGTCTGATACCAGCCGCGGCTCTGGGCGGCGGAGAACAGGTCAGACTGGATGGTCTGTCCCTGCTTCAAGGCGTCCAGAAAGGTGTCCTTCAGCTTGGGGTGGATGCATTCGGAGGCAAAGAGGTTGTAGTTGGTGGACATCTTCTTCTCCGTCAGCAGCAGGTCGGTCATACGTTCCTGATCATTCATGGATGAGCCCTTCCTTTCTTTCGTGTTCAGCGCAGGAAATTCAACAGGGTGTTGAAGATCTGCTGATGCTGTCCGGCATACTGGTTGAAGCTGTTGCGCAAGGCGGTCTCAGTGGTTTCCTGAGCGGCCGCCTGGTACTTGCAGACGCAAGTGTGTTCAAAGTTCAGCTGATCTTCCAGGGCATCCAATTCCTTGCTGGTCAGGTTGGCCATGGTATCATCTCCTTTCACAGTTTGCGTCCTTATTCTGCCACCGCTTCCTGATTTTATACCTGCCCTCCCAGCGGTTTTCCCGTCTCATCCAACATCCAAGCCAGCGTCCCGCCCCGCTCCGGCGACCAGGACGCAAAGCAACAGAGCGGCATACAGGGCATGGGCTGCCCGATGACCCAGGGACAGGTCACCGCAATGCCGCCGGCGATGGGACGCCAGCGCCCCCCTTTCAGCGCTCGTATCTCCTGTGCCAGCCCTTCCTCCAGCGCCGGCAGCTCCAGCCCCTGGGTGGAACGCCACTCCGAGCCTGTCCCCTCTGCCGCTGTCCCTTTCGGCGTGCCCTCTGACACCACCATAGCCGCCGAGCCATGCTCCACCCCCTTCTCTCGGAGCATAGCGTTGGAGATGCTCCGCTCCAACGTGAACACCTCCCCTTCTGGCACCAGCGTGCCCAAAAGCAATGCTTCCCGCTCCCCTTGGAGCCAGATCTTATAGACCCCCTCGCCCCACTTGGGACAGCGGACGTGGAAAATGGTGCGCAGCCCCTGCCGTTGGGCGGTGAGGACGCCCCGTTGGGTGGTGCCGTCGTAGATGGGTACCTGCCAGTCCATGGTATCGCCTCCTTGTTTGGTTGGAAGGAGGATATGCGGCAGCACAGAAAAAAAGAACTGCCCCTTCCGACGGCGGCAGTTCTTTTTCAAAGCGCACTACAAAGGCTCCTTCCATTTATGGAGGGAGCTGTCGCCACAAGGCGACTGAGGGAGGCGAGCGAGACATTATGCATTGCCTCTTATCGTTGTATCGTGTATAAAAGGGCGAACTCCCGGGAGACGCAGAGGAAAATTCCCTCCTTCTACTCCTATCCGAACCGCCCCCCGCCTGTTGACAGGCGTGGCCTTCGCTAAAAACCTGCCCCCGGCAGGTTTTTTTAACGCTGCGGGGTTCCCTTCGTTGTGCTCTATGTATGGAATTCAGCGAAAGAGCCCCACGATCTCCTCCACACACTCCTCAATACTTTTCCCCGTCCCATCCACGGTATAGTCACTGTACTGCTCATACAGCGGCACCCGCTCGGCAAAGGCGTCCTGCAAGCTGCACCCGTGCTTGAGCACGATACCTCGGGTGGTGATGTTGGTCACCCGCTTCTCCACTTCCGCATAAGTGGCGGCCAGGTACACCACATCCCCGTTCCGTTTCAGCGCCTCCATCCCCGCCTGGGAATAGACCACGCTGCCGCCGGTGGCGATGACGGCGTGTTCCACGTCCACGGACAGCAAGACTTGTTCCTCAATTTGCAGGAACTTCTCGATGCCGTCGTTGTCGATGATGTCTTGGAGCAGCCGCCCTTCTCGCTCCTGAATGAGCAGGTCGGTATCCACGAAGCGGCGACCCAAGGCTTTGGCCAGCAGGACACCTAAGGTGCTCTTGCCGGAGCCGGGCATGCCAATGAGAATGATATTCCGGTTTTTTTCTCTGTTCATAACGTCTGATTCCTATCTTTATTCTTTCAACAATTTGATGCGTTCCTTGTAGTCCGGCAGCACCGAGGCGATAAGCTGGTAAAAGGCTGCACCGTGGTTCTTGTGCCGGATATGCGCCAGCTCGTGAACCACCACATAGTCGATGGCTTTTTCCGGGCAGCGCATAAGCCGCCAGGCGAGGGAGATGCGGTTTTTGCCACTACAGCTGCCGAACCGCTTCCGAGCATCGGTGATGGTCAGCCCAGTGGGCATCAGCCCCATCAGACGGCCATAATACTCCACCTTTTGGGGTAAGATCTCCTTGGCACGGGCGATGCAGTCCAGCCGCTCCTCCTCCGTTGGCTCCGGATGCTGCTCCTGCCACTGACGGCAGCGCTCCCGATGTGCGGTGATCCAGTCCTGCTGCCCAGCCACAAAGGCTTCAATGCGGCTCTGGGACACCTGATAGGGCGCCCGCACCAGCACGGTCAGGTCTTCAGTGATCTCCAGGGACAGGGTCTTGCGGGCAGACCGGATGACACGATATTCCTCCACGGTATCCCCTCCTTTGGCTCATTATAGCAAGATTCCATGGAATTGTCCATGAAAGAAGGTTTTCCCACTCTTTCCTCGCCTTGACACCCGTTGGAAAATCGCCTATACTACTATAGTATGTTTTGTTATCTGCAAAAAAGCGCCCGCTTTTCGACTGAGAGACGCGCAGCGCTTTTCGCTTCTTTTCGCTTCCTTTTACTTCTCTGAAGAAAAGGAAGTGGGGTCCAGGGGCAATGCCCCTGGTCGCTGACCGCAGTCAGCGAAACTCCCCTGTGCTTTCAAAGCGCAGGAAGGGGTGAATTTTCGGCAAAGCCGAAAAGAGGGGAAACCCTCGCCGGGGGTTTCCCCTAAACGGATTCGTTCCAACTTCACCCCCAAAACATGCTTCAATCATCAACTTCATCAACAGAAAGGTGTTTATCGTATGGCAAATCCAGTAAAACTGACGCCCAAACGGCTCAAAGAACTCCAGGAGGAAATGGTCTGGATGAAGACCGTCCGGGAGAAAGAGATCGCAGAGATGATCAAGGAAGCGCGCTCCTTCGGCGACCTCTCCGAAAACAGTGAATACGACGAAGCCAAAGACCAGCAGGGCAAGCTGTTCTCCCATGAGGCAGAGGTGCAGGCCATCCTGGACAACTATATCCTCATTGATGAGAACGCTTCTGACGACACCATCATCAACCTGGGCTGCAACGTCACCGTCCTGGATCTGGACTTTGACGAGGAGCAGACCTACCGCATCGTAGGCAGCCAGGAAGCCGACCCCATGAGCGGGTTCATCTCGGAAGAATCCCCCTTCGGCAAGGCGCTCATCGGCCACAGCGTGGGCGATGAAGTGGTGGTAGAAGCCCCTGCCGGCAACCTGCGCTTCAAAGTGCTGGACATCTCCATCTCCTGACTGGAGCGAGCATCAAAAAACCGGCATTTTAGAATCAGATTTTAGACAGAGAATTTTGGAAGGAACGATAGACTATGGGAAAGAAGAATTTTCAGCCGGAAGCAGAACAGAGCTTATCTGAAATTTTGCAGATCCGTCGGGACAAGCTGACCGCTCTCCAGGAGGCCGGCCGTGATCCCTTCACCGTCACCAAGTACACCGCCACCCACACGGCTGCCGATGTGACCGACCGATTCGAGGAGCTGGAAGGCCAGGAAGTGTCCGTGGCCGGCCGTCTCATGTCCAAGCGGGGCATGGGCAAGGTCAGCTTCTGCGACCTTCAGGATAAGTCCGGTCGGGTACAGCTGTACGTTCGGAAAGACCTGATCGGCGAGGAGGAATACAGCTGGTTCAAGAAGTGCGACATCGGCGACATCGTAGGCGTCAAGGGCGAGGTGTTCAAGACCGAAAAGGGACAAATTTCCGTCCGCGCCAGCGAGGTGAAGCTGCTGGCCAAGAGCCTGCGTCCCCTGCCCGAAAAGTTCCACGGCCTGACCGACCGAGAAACTCGCTATCGTCAGCGTTATGTGGATCTGATCGTCAATCCCGATGTGCGCAAGACCTTCGAGCTGCGCTCTAAGTTCGTCAAGTACCTCCGTGACTTCCTGGACAACCGAGGCTACATGGAAGTGGAGACTCCCGTTCTGAACACCATCTCCGGCGGCGCCTCCGCTCGTCCCTTCATCACCCATCACAACACCCTGGACTTGGATATGTATATGCGCATCGCCACTGAGCTGCACTTGAAGCGGCTCATCGTAGGCGGCCTGGAACGGGTGTACGAAGTGGGCCGTATCTTCCGCAACGAAGGCATGGATCCCAAGCACAACCCCGAATTCACCACGGTCGAGTTGTATGAAGCCTACGCCGACTTCAACGACATGATGGATCTGTTTGAAGCCCTGCTCTCCGGCGCCGCTCATGACCTGCTGGGCACTTACGAAGTGGACTGGATGGGCGAGCACATCAACCTGGCACCTGGCTGGCCTCGTCTAACCATGGCGCAGGCAGTCAAGCAGTATGTTGGCCTGGACTTTGACGCAGTATCCGATGACGCAGAGGCTGTTGCCATGGCCAAGAGCGTGGGCGTAGAGCTGGCAGAGACTCAGGATCCCACCTGGGGCAACGCCCTGTACGAGGTGTTCGACCAGAAGGTGGAAGAACAGCTCATCCAGCCCACCTTTATCACCATGCATCCCGTGGACGTGTCCCCCCTGGCCAAGCGCTCCCCGTCTGATCCTCGCCTGACCGAACGGTTCGAGCTGTTCATCTGCCACAGCGAGATGGGCAACGCCTTCAGCGAGCTGAACGACCCCATCGACCAGAAGGAACGGTTCCAGAAGCAGGTGGAAATGCGGGACAAGGGCGACGAGGAAGCCGGCATGATGGATACCGACTACGTCAACGCCCTAGAATACGGTATGCCCCCCACCGGCGGCTTGGGCATCGGCATCGACCGCTGCGTCATGCTGCTCACCGGCAGCGACTCCATCCGTGATGTCATCCTTTTCCCCACCATGAAGCCCCTGGATCTGGAGAAGCCGGCGCCCAAGGCAGCGGCGGCAGCCCCTGCTGTGGAGGAAAAGATCGACTTTTCCAACGTGCAGATCGAACCGCTGTTCCAGGATCAGGTTGACTTTGACACCTTCTCCAAGAGTGATTTCCGTGCCGTGAAGGTCAAGGAGTGTGAAGCGGTGAAGAAGTCCAAAAAGCTCCTGAAGTTCGTTTTGGATGACGGAACTGGGGTCGATCGGGTCATTCTGAGCGGCATCCACGACTATTATGAGCCGGAGGAGCTGGTGGGCAAGACCTGCATCGCCATCACCAACCTGCCCCCCAGAGCCATGATGGGCATCGACTCCTGCGGTATGCTGATCTCCGCCATCCATCACGAGAACGGCGAGGAAAAGCTCCATCTGCTGATGGTCGATCCTCATATTCCGGCAGGCGCAAAGCTGTATTGATCCCGAAATCGTCTCAGCTTACGCCGATGGATGTTTCGTCCCCGGATTCCGCGTAACTGAGCTTGTCCCGTCCCTCCGTGTGACGCTGTCTGGCACGGATGGGCACGCAGCGGAACCATTCGAAGGCTGGTCACGAAACTTCCATGCGAAAGCGCTCGGACGAAATCGTAACACCAACCACCCAGCATAGAGGAGGTTCCCCTCCTCTATGCTTTTCTGCATCTTGACGACCACTGTTTGCGAGGACGCCTATGGAACTGATTACCAGCCGCAGCAATCCGCTGCTGGCGCGCATGAGAAAACTGTTAAAAAGCCGCTCCTACCGGCGTACCTGCAACGAGGGCATCTCCGACGGAGTGAAGCTGCTGGAGGAGGCCATCCGGTGGCAGGCGCCCCTGACAGCGGTGGTGCTGACTGAGGACGCAGCCTGTCCCGTCCTGCCGGAGGGGGTACGCTGCGTGCAAGTCCCCAAGGACGTCATGGCTTCCCTCTCTCCCATGAAAGCCCCCCAGGGCGCCCTATTCACCTTCCGCCTGCCTGACCTGGCCGCTCCGGAACAACTGACCGGAGACCGGTATCTGGTGCTGGACGGCGTCCAGGATCCAGGCAACGTGGGCACCATCTGGCGGACGGCGGACGCCTTTGAGACCGATGGATTATTGCTCACCAACGCCTGCGCCGACCCCTTTGGCTGGAAGACCATCCGCGCCACCATGGGCGCCGCCTTCCGGATGCCGGTGTGGGAGGTGACGCCGGAGCAGCTGGCCACCCTGACCACCCAGAGCGGCTTGCCTCTCCTGGCCACCGCCCTTCGGGCGGACACCGTCCCTTTGCAGGCCGTCCACGCTTCCCGCACGGCTGTGGTCATCGGCAGCGAGGGCAACGGCGTGTCTGAGACGGTGCTGCGCCTGTGCCGAGAGACGGTGTGCATCCCCATGAACCCTCGGTGCGAGAGCCTGAATGCGGCAGCGGCAGCGGCAGTGGTGCTGTGGGAAATGTACCGAGACCGCTGTTCCGGAACGGAGGAGGAGTAAGATGTACGCTTCTATCAAATACTGGGTCTGGCTGGCCGACCTGCTGCCAACCGCTGTAGGACATCGGGTGTACCAGTTCTTCAACTCCCCCATCGAGGCGTTCCTGGCGGAGCCGGAGCGCTATGACCTGATCCCCGGCCTGACCCGACAGCAGAAAGAGCTGCTCTGTCACGCCAGCCTGGATCGGGCGGACAGCATCCTAGAGGAGTGCGCTCGAAAGGAGATCCGAGTGGTCACCTGGCAGGACGCCGACTATCCGGAACGGCTGCGCAGTATGCCCGCTCCGCCCCTGGTGGTGTACGCCCAGGGAAAACCCTGCCACTTTGACGATGAGGCAGCCATTGCCATGGCCGGCACCCGCCGTGCCTCCCCCTACGGCAGGCGGATGGCACGGGACATCGCCTGCGAGCTGACCCAGATGGGCAGTCTGGTGGTCACCGGCATCGTGGCAGGCTGTGACCTCAGCGCCGCCCGCGGCGCACTGGAGACCGGTCAACCGCTGGTCTGCGTGCTGGCCGGCGGAGTGGATGTGCCCTATTACCAGTCGGAATCAGGCAAACGGCTTCTGGCTGAAATCGCCGAACAGGGCACCTTGGTCAGCCTCTCTCCCCCTGGCACGCCCCATTTGGGCGGCCTGTTCCGAAGCCGGAACGAACTGCTGGTAGGGCTGTCCCTGGGCGTGGTCTGTGTAGAGGCAGGGCAGCGGAGCGGCACGCTGCAAGTGGCCAGGATGGCCATGGAGCAGGGACGGCCGGTGTATGTCGTGCCCGCCAATGTGGGCAGTCCCAGTTCCGCCGGTACCAACGAATTATTGCGGCAGAATCTGGCAGTGCCCATTCTCCGAGGCGCTCATGTGCTGGAGGATTTTTATGCCCAATTCCCCAACCGGCTCCACCCAGCTCCCCGCTCCCAACGCCATCGGTCAGCCCCCAAACCGCCCCCTGCTCCCCCTGCCAACTCCGCACCGCTCCAGGACAAGGGGACAGAAAAAAAGGTTGACAGCGCCTCCCAGCCAGTCTATATTGACTTTCATACGCGGAAGAATCAGTTCACCGATGACGAGATTGCCCTGCTGACTGCTTTGCAGCAAGGGTACGAGAGCATGGATGACCTGATCGCCCACAGCGGCGTTCCGGTGGATCGTGCCATCTCCACCATCACCCTGCTGTCCCTGCGGGGATTTGTAGACAATCCCACCAGCTCTTATTTCACCCTCACCGACCAAGCCAAGGAGCTGGAATGAATCCATCCCGCCGCGTGTTTTCCTGCACAAGATAACCAGGAGGAACATTCATGACAAAAAACAATCTGGTGATCGTAGAATCACCGGCAAAAGCAAAGACCATCGGTCGCTACCTGGGCAACGGCTACACCGTCAAGGCTTCCATGGGTCACGTCCGTGACCTGCCCAAGAGCAAGATCGGCATCGACTTCGACCACGATTTTCAGCCGGACTACCAGCCCATCAAGGGCAAGGAGGAAGTCATTGCCGATCTGAAAGAAGCCGCTGAGGCCAGCGACAACATCTATCTGGCAACCGACCCGGATCGAGAAGGCGAAGCCATCTCCTGGCACCTGAAGGAGTTATTGGAAATCCCCAACGAAAAGACCTATCGGGTCACCTTTAACGAGATCACCAAGCGGGTGGTCACCGAGTCCATCGCCGCCCCCCGTCCCATCGACCAGAACCTAGTGGACGCCCAGCAGGCACGCCGCCTGCTGGATCGCATCGTAGGCTACCAGCTCTCCCCCCTGCTCTGGCGCAAGATCCGTCGGGGACTGTCCGCCGGTCGTGTCCAGTCTGTGGCCACTCGGCTGGTGGTAGATCGGGAGAAGGAGATCCGTGCCTTCGTGCCCCAGGAATACTGGTCTCTGGACGTAACTTTAGACCGCATCGCCCCCCTGACCGGCCGGTTCCAGGCGCACTACCACGGGGAGGGCAAAAAGAAAGAGGAGCTTGCCAATGAGGAACAGGTGAACGCCATCCTGGAGGACATCAAGACCAACCCCTTTGTGGTCACCGGCATCCGCCGGACGGAAAAGAAGCGCCAGCCGGCGCCCCCCTTCACCACCTCCACCCTCCAGCAGGAAGCCAGCCGGAAGCTGAACATGACTCCCCGCCGCACCATGTCCATCGCCCAGCAGCTCTACGAGGGCATCGACATCGCCGGTGAGGGCGCAGTCGGTCTTATCACCTATATGCGTACCGACTCCCTGCGGCTCTCTGACGATGCGTTGGAGGCTGCCAAGACCTATATCGTCAACCACTATGGCCCGGAATTTTATCCGGAGACCACCCGCACCTTCAAGACCAAGGCCGGCGCTCAGGACGCCCACGAGGCCATCCGTCCCACGGATGTGAACCTGAACCCGGACGCTGTGCGCAAGAGTCTGACGCCGGAGCAGTACAAGCTGTACAAGCTCATCTGGAGCCGGTTCATCGCCTGTCAGATGGCCAACGCCCGATACGACAGCGTGTCCATTGATGTCACCGCTGCCACCCATCTGTTCCGTGCCACCCACTCCAGCCTGAAATTCGCCGGCTTCACCACCGTGTATGTGGAGACCAAGGAGGAGGGCGAGGCCGCCGTTGGCTCCCCCCTGCCCGACCTGAGCGAAGGCGAGACGGTGCAGCTGGCCGATTCCGACAAGCAGCAGCACTTCACCCAGCCTCCCGGACGGTACACCGAGGCCACCCTCATCAAGACGTTGGAAGAAAAGGGCATCGGCCGTCCCTCCACCTACGCCCCCACCGTGTCTATCATCCTCTCCCGAGAGTATGTGGTCAAGGAAGGGCGCGCCCTGCGTCCCACGCCCCTGGGCGAGGTGGTCACGGGGCTGATGGAGGACAAGTTCCATGACGTAGTTGACCCCACCTTCACCGCTCGGATGGAGGAAAATCTGGACGAGGTGGAAGCGGGCAAAAAGTACTGGAAAGATCTGCTGCGGCAGTTCTACAGCGGCTTCAAGGCAGAGCTGGATCAGGCAGAGAAGGATCTGGACGGCGAGCGCATCAAGGTGCCGGACGAGCTGTCCGATGAGGTGTGCGACCTGTGCGGCAAGCAGATGGTCATCAAGTCCGGCCGGTTCGGCCGCTTCCTGGCCTGTCCCGGCTATCCGGAGTGTACCTTTACCAAGCCCCTGGTCATCGAAATGCCTGGCAGGTGTCCCAAGTGCGGCGGCCGCATCCTGAAAAAGACCAGCCGGAACGGGTACACCTACTACGGCTGTGAGCACAACCGAACCTCCAAGGGCATCACCTGCGACTTCATGACCTGGGACGTGCCGGTAAAGGACAACTGTCCCATCTGCGGTCAGACCATGTTCAAAAAGTCCGGACGCGGCTTCAAGAAGCCCTTCTGCATCAACGAAAAGTGCCCCAACTTCCTGCCGGAAGACCAGCGCGGCTACAAGAAAAAGCCTGCCGCCAAGACCGAAGGCGAAGCGGGTGCGGAAGGCACTGCCGCTGAGGCGGAGACCGCCGCTAAGAAGACGACAGCGAAGAAGTCTGCCGCCAAGAAGTCTACTACTAAAAAGGCCACGACGAAAAAAACGACAACGAAGAAGGCCACCACCAAAAAGGCGTCCACCGCCAAAAAGACCACCAAGAAGCAGGCGGAGGAAGCCGTTCCCGAAGCGGTGGAAGCCGCTAAGACAGAAACCACGGAGGGTACGGAATGATGGAAAAAGTGATCGTCATCGGCGCTGGCCTGGCCGGCAGCGAAGCCTGCTGGCAGCTGGCGCAGCGGGGCATCTCGGTGGAACTCCACGAGATGCGCCCCGGCAAATCCACCCCCGCCCACAAGAGCGCCGGCTTTGCCGAGCTGATCTGCTCCAACTCCCTCCGTGCCAACAACGTAGAGAATGCGGTGGGTCTGCTGAAAGAGGAGATGCGCCGCTGTGGCAGCCTCATCCTGGCCATGGCAGACGCCCACGCCGTCCCCGCCGGCGGTGCGTTGGCGGTGGATCGGTACGCCTTCTCCGATGCAGTGACGGAGAAAATTCGCAGCCACCCCAACATCACCGTCATCGAGGATGAGGTGACCGAGATCCCCGCCGAAGGCAACGTCCTCATCGCCTCTGGCCCTCTCACCTCTGACGCCCTGGCCGATCACATCGCCGCCCGCTTTCCGGAGCAGGATTATCTGCACTTCTTTGACGCAGTGGCGCCCCTGGTCACCTTTGAGAGCATCGACATGGACAAAGCCTGGTTCGGCAGCCGTTACAACAAAGGCACCGCCGACTACATCAACTGCCCCATGACCATGGAGGAGTACGATGCCTTCTGGAAGGAGCTGTGTGCCGCCAAGGAAGCCCAGCTCCACGGCTTTGAAGATCAGAACGTGTTCGAGGGCTGTATGCCCGTAGAGGTCATGGGTCGCCGAGGGCACGACACCCTCTGTTACGGCCCCTTGAAGCCGGTGGGTCTGCCTGACCCTCGGACGGGCGTGGAGCCTTACGCCGTGGTGCAGCTGCGCAAGGACAACGCCACCGGCAGCATCTACAACATGGTGGGCTTTCAGACCCACCTGACCTGGCCGGAACAGAAGCGGGTGTTTCAGATGATTCCCGGCCTGGAGCACGCCGAGTTCATCCGCTACGGCGTCATGCACCGCAACACCTACATCAACTCCCCCAAGCTGCTCAACCACTATTATCAGGTCATCTCCGAACCTCGCCTGACCTTCGCCGGCCAGATCACCGGCGTGGAGGGCTATGTGGAGTCCGCTGCCTCCGGCCTGGTGGCGGCTGTGGAGCTGGCACATCGTCTGAAAGGTCTCCCACCGGTGGACTTCCCCCAGGAGACTGCGCTGGGGGCGCTGGCACACTATGTGAGCAATCCCACTGTGGTGAACTTCCAGCCTATGAACGTGAATTTCGGCATCATCCCGCCCCTGGGCTACAAGGTCAAGGGGAAGCGGAACAAGAACGCCGCCCTGAGTCAGCGTGCCCTGGATGCCCTGGCTCAACTGAACCTGTGACAGGAGGTTTTTGAATCCTATGAGACTGATCATCGACGCAATGGGCGGCGATCTCGCCCCTCAGGCTCCGGTTGCCGGCGCCCTGCAAGCCATCCAGACCTACGGGTGCCAGGTGATCCTGGTGGGACAGGAGGAGGTCATCCGCCAGACCCTGGCCAAAGAGGGTGTCACCAACTTGCCCGACGGCCTGACCATCCACAACGCCACCCAGGTCATTGAGATCTGTGACAACCCTTCCACCGCCTGGCGGCGGAAGAAGGACTCCTCCCTGACCGTGGGCATGAACCTGCTGATGGCAGGCGAAGGGGACGCCTTCCTGTCTGCCGGCAGCACCGGCGCCATCTTGACCGGTGCTACCTTCCTGGTTAAGCGCATCCCCGGCATCCGCCGTGCGGCGGTGGCGCCTGTCATCCCCACGGCAAAGGGGCAGGCCATTCTCATCGACGCCGGTGCCAATGCAGAATGCACACCGGAATACTTCCTCCAGTTCGCCTGCATGGGCAGCTTTTACGCCCACAAATTGCTGGGGCTGGAAAACCCCAAGGTGGGTCTGCTGAACATCGGCGCCGAGCCCAGCAAGGGCAGCGAGCACTACAAGACGGTACATCAGCTGCTCCAGAAGGCCAGCGACGCCGGTCGTATCAATTTCATCGGCAACGTGGAGGGCAACAGCGCCATCGGCGGCGAAGCAGATGTCATCGTCTGCGATGGGTTCGTGGGGAACATCTTCCTCAAGACTTTTGAAGGCACCGCCAGCTTCCTGCTCCACCAGCTCAAGGACGTTTTTTATACCAACACCGCCACCAAGGTGGGGGCGCTGCTGGTGAAGAAGCACCTGGGGGAAATGCGCAAGAAGCTGGACCCCAGAGAGGTGGGCGGCACCGCCCTGCTGGGCGTTCAGAAGCCGGTCATCAAGGCTCACGGTTCCTCTGATGCCTACGCTATTTGCAGCGCTGCCGGACAGGCCATCGCCTTTGCCGAATCCACCCTCATCCAGGACATTGCCGCCAACGCAGAGAATATGGCGGCAGGGCTGGAGGAGACGGCGGCTGAGTAACATACTGAATTTTTATTACCCATCATCGAGGATGATTTTATGAAAACCTTAGAAACCAAACTGGGATACCAGTTCCAAAATCCCAAGCTGCTGGATCATGCCCTGACCCACAGCTCCTACGCCAACGAGCACCACTTGGGCAGCATCAGCAGCAACGAACGCCTGGAATTTTTGGGCGACTCCGTGCTGGGCATGATCGTGGCCGACCACCTCTACCGCACCTTCCCCGACCTGCCCGAAGGCGACCTGACCCGCATCCGTGCCAACCTGGTCTGCGAGGGCAGTCTGGTGCTGGTGGCCAAGGAGTGGGATCTGGGACGCTACCTGAAGCTGGGCAAGGGCGAGAATGCCTGCGGCGGCCGCAGCCGTCCCTCCATCCTGGCCGATGCCGTGGAAGCAGTGCTGGCGGCAGTGTTCCTGGACGGCGGACTCGCCCATGATCGGGACATCATCCAGCGCTTCCTGCTGGATCGCATGGAGCAGGTCAACCGAGCCAGTCGGGATCACAAGACCTACCTCCAAGAACTGGTGCAGCGGAAGAGCGGCCAGGTGCTCAGCTACGAGCTCATCGGCGAGTCCGGCCCCGACCACAACAAGACCTTCCAAATGCAAGTTCTGCTCAACGGCCAGCCCATTGGCCAGGGCACAGGACACAGCAAGAAGGAAGCGGAACAGGCGGCAGCCAATGCGGCTATTGAGCGGTTGGAGGGGAAGTAACTGACGCTCTGACTGTTGTTGATTGCGTAACGAAAAGGGGAACCCCCGGCGAGGGTTTCCCCTCTTTTCGTCTGCGACGAAAATTCACCCTTATACTCCTACCCGAACCGTCTCCCCGCCTGTTGACAGGCGGGGCCTACGCTAAAAACCTGCCCCCGGCAGGTTTTTTTAACGCTGCGGGGTTCTCCCTCAGCTCCGCAAAACTTAAATCGGCCTGCGGCGCTTGTTTCTATAAAAGTGAGTGCAAGTCGATTTGCAATCCCTACCCAAAAGGGGTATAATAATGCCAACAAACCAGCGACTAAAAACAGATAAGGAGGAGCAAGCATGGTACTGGCCATTGACATCGGAAATAGTGACATTGTGCTCGGCGGATACGAGAATGATACGCTGCGCTTTACCAGCCGCTGCGGCACCGACCGGCGCAAGACAGCGGATGAGTACGCCCTCCTATTCAAAGGAATCCTAGAGCTGTACAATGTGTCGCCCAGACAGATCAAGGGAGGCATCGTGGCTTCGGTGGTGCCCTCCCTGCGCATCATCGTCCAGCAGGCTATGGAGCGGCTCACCCACGCCACCTTCTTGACCCTGGCGGCAGGGCGCAAGACCGGTCTGAACATCCGTCTGGACTGGCCCACCGAGCTGGGCAGCGACTTGGTAGCAGATGCGGTGGCGGCAGTGGATCGGTATCCAAAACCGGTCATCATCATGGACTTGGGCACAGCCACAGCAGTGCTGGTGGTGGACAAAAAAGGGGCTTATTTGGGCGGTATGCTCCACCCCGGTCTGCGCATCTCTCTGGAGGCTCTGTCCGCCTCGGCAGATCAGCTGCCCTCCATTATGCTGAAAGAGCCGGAACGGCTCATCGGTCGGAACACCGAGGAGTGTATGCAGGCGGGCGCAGTGTACGGCTGTGCGGCCATGCTGGACGGGCTCATCGACCGGCTGGAGGACGAGCTGGGGGAACCAGCCACGGCAGTCATCACCGGCGGGTTCGCCCCCCTCATCGCCCCCTACTGCCGACGGCAGGTGGTGGTGGATGAAAATCTGCTGCTGAACGGGCTGTATATTATCTACAAAAAAAATATCCCGCGCCGGTGAGCAACCAGACAGGATTCCCCTTGTTTTTTTCGCTCCTATGTGATATAATGAATGTCACAAGTGAGCCGCAGGCGTAGTTTAATGGCAGAACCCCAGCTTCCCAAGCTGGCTACGAGGGTTCGATTCCCTTCGCCTGCTCCAACTGAAACGTGCTGATTTCACCTTTTTTGAAGTGAAATCAGCACGTTTTCTATGTTCTTCAACTGAGGGCGCTGGAATTTGTGCCCCCTCGCCATTCCGTCTGGTTCGGCAGGTGAAGCTCTGTCAGGCTCCCGTGCAGCTGCGCACAGGTTCTGCTTATGCGAACGCTTCCTTCACATACGCATAGACAGCGGACGCCATCTTTTCAATGTCCTTGTCCGTAGTGTTGAGCAATAGATCATAGTTTGCTCGGACACCCCACTTCTGTTCGCTGAAAAACTCATAGTATTTTGACCGGTTCCGGTCGATCTCCGCCATCTTTTTCTTCATCTCCCGCTGGTTCAGATCTTCCTCCGCCGGCTTGCGCTCCATGCAACGCTTGATCTTGCTGGCTTGATCTGCGTAGATGAAAATACGGAAGGGGTTACGATCTCGGAGCACATAGTCCGCACACCGGCCTACGATCACGCAGTCAGACTGCTCAGACAGCTCCCGAAGCAGCTTATGCTGTTCTGCGTAGGCGGAAATGCTCTGCTCAAAGATCGGATTGGGCGCCAAGTAAAAGCTCCGCCCTACGTTGATGGGGAAGGGAATGATGGGGCGGCGCTCGGTCACTTGCCGCAGGTATTCTTCTGACAGATCCATCCGCTGGGCAAGCTTCGTGATGATCTCCTGGTCGTAGTAGGCGATGTGAAACTTTTCCGCCAGGCGCCGTCCCAATTCACGGCCGCCGCTTCCGAACTCACGCCCAATGGTGATGATTCGATTCATAATGCAAACTCCTTTCCGCTGCTGTTTTTTCTGTCTTTTTCTGGGTTGCACCCTGTCGCCGCACCGAACCACAGGAGCCCTCGGTTCTTCTATCTCTGCCTTCGCTCTCTCCCCAGCCGCCAGAGCAGCCCCCCTATCACCAAGGTCACCCGCGGCACCAGGTAGCATCCCAAGGCGGCCGCCAGATAGATGCCCCAGCCGGTGGCGTTAGGGCGCTGGAAGCGGGGAAAGAGGAGAACAAAGAGAACAACGCCCACGGCAACACTGATGATACGGCCAGGGGTGAGGACATCGGCCAAGGTTTTGTGGTCGGGGATCACATCCTCCAACACGGTCACATGGTTGGCATAAGCCAAAGCACGGGCGTTTCGCGTCAAGTGGCTGTTGGTGACCACCATGGCACGCTGACAGCCGTACATTGCCATGCCGGCCACCGCTTCCTGGACGGCAGCGCCGGAGACGGGTTTGGTGTAATATTTACACTGGACAGCGTAAGAAACCCCGTGTTTTTTGGCCACCAGATCCACCCCCATATCCCCAGTTTTTCCGGTCTGTATGACCTTTTTATAGCCGTTTTTGTATAGGTACTGAGCCACATAGTGCTCATACCCTGCCCCGTCCATCTCTCCGTGGGCAAACTCCACGCCTGTGATCTTGCTGGCCAGGTTCAGGCACCTGCGCCCCAGCCAGGCCACCAGCCGGAAAGGCGCACGCAAGATCCTCCACACCCTTTTCATCCCAGCAGGATCCTTCCCACTTCCGCCGGATCGGCGGCAAGCCAATCGGCCTTGGCCGACTCCAATTCCTCCCGTGTGCCGTAGCCCCCATAGAGGATCCCGATGCAGCGCAAGCCATTTTTATGGGCGCCCAGTACATCCAGGTTCCGATCACCCACCATGACCGCCTGAGACAGGTCGGTGAGGTGGAGGGCTTGGATGGCGTCCTGAATGATGAGGGCTTTCTCATTCCGAGTCTCGTCCATGCTGCCACCGCAGACCAGGTCGAAGTACTGCCGCAGGTCAAAGTGCTCCAGCACCCGCTCTGCCAGTTGGTAAGGTTTGGAGGTCGCCACCGCCAAGGTCTTCCCCGCCGCCTTCAGGTCATGGAGCAGCTCTGGGATGCCATCGTAAGGGCGGTTGTTGTAGATGCCCTTGTGGTTGTAATCCTCCCGAAAATAGGCGATGGCCTGCTGACACTGCTGAGGGGTATAGCCGTACAGGCTGTGGAAAGAGACGGTCAAGGGCGGGCCGATGAAGGTACGGCGCACCTTTTCCACGTCCGGCTCCGGCCGTCCCATCCGCTCCAAGGCGTAGAGAACGGAATGGATGATACCGGGGCCGGAATCCGTGAGGGTGCCGTCTAAGTCAAAAAAAATGTACTGTGCCATGACATGATAATTCCTTTCTGTTTCATAAATCCAACGCCTTCTGTCCATACTGATTTTATGCCATTCAGGAGGTTTTGTAAATGGAATACGCCCATGTTATTTTGGCTTCTCTGTTCTCCATCCTCGCCCTCTTTCTCATCACCAAGCTGCTGGGCTGCCGGCAGATGAACCAGCTTTCTATGTTCGACTATATCAACGGCATTACCATCGGCTCCATCGCCGCCGAGCTGGCTGCATCCTGGGGAAAGGAATTCTGGCAGTGGGCCATTGCCCTGGTCATTTACGGCCTGGCCACCTTCCTGCTCTCCCTGGCCACGGATCGCTCCATCCAAGCGCGGCGGCTCATCACTGGAACGCCCATTCCACTGTATGAAAACGGGCAGCTGCTGGATCAGAATTTCCGCCGTGCCAAGCTAGATTTGAACGAGTTCTTGATGCAGTGCCGCCTAGCCGGATACTTCGACCTGTCCCAGCTGGAGGCAGTGCTCTTTGAACCCAATGGGATGCTCAGCATCCTCCCTGCCAGTCCTTACCGCCCCGCCACCCCCTTTGACCTAGATCGAGCGGTGGAGCAGAGCACCCTTCTGGTGAATGTCATTCTGGACGGCAAGGTGATGGAGGAAAATCTGACGGGAACGGGCAAAGACCGTCCCTGGCTGGAACACATACTGGCCGCCCAAGGCTGTCAGGCAGCGGATGTGTTCCTGGCTCTGTATGACCCTACGACAGAGGCCGTGCAGGTCTACCGCCGGAGCGGCGGGAAAGAGGAGGACAAATTGGAATAAGGGAATCCCCCAAAAAAATACCGGCAGCAGAAACCGCTGCCGGTATGATTTATTTGGGACAAGTTTGGATGTGCGTCAGAAAACCTCAGTCTTCGTCCTCTGCTTTCTTCAGCTTCATCAGCAGCTGACCGGCAACCACACTGTCGCCTGCTTCCACCTTGATGTCGCTGACAACGCCATCTGCACGGGCAACCACGCTGGTCTCCATCTTCATGGCTTCGATGATGAGCAGGACGTCGTTTTCCTTCACTGCATCGCCCTTCTTCACCAGCACCTTGCTGACTGCGCCGGGGATGGAAGCACCGACCTGCATCACATCGTCAGGATCGGCCTTTTCCACTGCGTGGACGGAAGCCTTAGCGTGCTTATCCTGGACGTTGATCTCACGGCGCATACCGTTCAGCTCGAACTGAACCACACGGGTGCCGTCTTCGTTGGCATCGCCCAGACCCAGGTACTTGATGACCAGCGTCTTGCCGTCTTCGATGTTGACGCGGTTGGTCTCGCCCACTGCCAGGCCGTGGAAGTATACATGGCTGCCCAAACGGGTGATATAGCCGTATTCCGCACGGTTCTTGAAGTAGTCCTCCAGCACCTTCGGATAGGTCAGCCAGGAAATGACGTCACGCTCAGAAGGTTCATAGCCGCAGACCTTGCGCAGGTGTTCCTTAGCAGCCTCGAAGTCAGCGGGAGGCAGCAGGGCGCCGGGACGGACGGAGATGGGTTCTTCGCCCTTCAGGACGATCTTTTGCAGATCCTTGGGGAAGCCCCATGCAGGCTGACCCATCATGCCCTTGAAGTAGCTGACAACGGAGTCAGGATAGCTCAGAGCTGCGCCCTTTTCCACGATGTTTTCGGGGGTCAGGTCGTTCTGCACCATGAAGATGGCCAGGTCGCCCACCATCTTGGAGGAGGGCGTGACCTTGACGATGTCGCCCAGCATATCGTTGACCTTCTTGTACATTTCCTTGACTTCCAGGAAACGGTGCCCCAGGTTCAGGCTCTCCACCTGCGGCTTCAGGTTGGTATACTGACCGCCAGGAATCTCGTAACGATAGATATCGGTGACAGGCGTCTTCAGGTCGGACTCGAAGTCCACATAGCGTTCCCGGACGTCTGCCCAGTAATCGGTCAGCTTCTGCAGATCCATCAGGCTCAGGCCGGTATCCCGTTCCTGTCCTTCCAGAGCGGCGACCACAGCGTTCATAGAGGGCTGGCTGGTCAGGGAGCTCATGGAGGAGATGGCAAGGTCTGCGATGTCCACGCCGGCTTCGGCTGCCATCAGGGTGGTGGCCACCTGGTTGCCGGTGGTGTCGTGGGTGTGCAGGTGGATGGGGATATCCAGAGCGTCCTTCAGGCCGGAGACCAAAACCTTTGCGGAGTAAGGCTTGAGCAGGCCGGACATATCCTTGATGGCGATGGAGTGGCAGCCCATCTTTTGCAGTTCCTTGGCCATGTCAACATAGTACTTCAAGGTGTAGTTACGAGAAGTATCGGTGATCTCGCCAGTGTAGCAGATGGTGCCTTCTACGAACTTGTTCTGCTTCAGAGCTTCGTCAATGGCGACTTCCATGCTGGGCAGCCAGTTCAGGGAGTCGAAGATACGGAACACGTCAATGCCGCCCTCGGCGGACAGACGGACGAATTCACGGACGACGTTATCGGGATAGCTGGTGTAGCCCACGGTGTTGGAGCCGCGCAGCAGCATCTGGAAGGGGATATTGGGGATCTCACGACGGAGCCAATCCAGACGTTCCCAGGGAGATTCGTTCAGGAAACGGTATGCCACATCGAAGGTAGCGCCGCCCCACATCTCCAGGGAGAAGCAGTCTGCCAGGATCTTGGCCATAGCCGGTGCGCACTTGACCATATCACGGGTACGCATACGGGTGGCCAGCAGGCTCTGATGGGCGTCACGGCAAGTGGTGTCAGTGACCAGCAGCTTCTTCTGATCCAGCACCCACTTGCTCAGGGCTTCGGGGCCGTTCTGATCCAGGTACTGCTTCAGGCCGGGCTTGGGATCCCCTTCGGGTACGTCAGGGAAGCGGGGCGTCTCATACAGCTTCTGACCTGCGGTGGGGTCATTGACAACGATGTTGCCGATGTATTCCAGCATCTTGTTGGCACGGTTCTGAGACTGGCTGATGGTGAACAGCTCAGGCGTGTCATCAATGAACTTGGTATAGCACTGGCCAGCCTGGAAGACCGGATTGGACAGGATGTTGCTGACGAAGGAGATGTTGGTCTTGACGCCGCGGATTCTGGTCTCACTCAGGGCACGCAGTGCCTTGCGGCAAGCGCCCTCAAAGGTGTTGTCCAGGGTGGTGATCTTAACCAGCAGGCTGTCGTAGTAGGGAGAGATCTCTGCGCCCACATAGGTGTTGCCTGCGTCCAGACGGATGCCGAAACCGCCGCTGGTACGATAAGCGGTGATCTTACCGGTGTCCGGTGCAAAGTTGTTGGCAGGATCCTCGGTGGTGACACGGCACTGGATGGAGTAGCCGCGGGTGGTCACGTCAGCCTGGCTGGAGATGCCAATGGCGGGATCGCTCAGGGGACGGCCTTCCGCAATGAGGATCTGGGAACGAACCAGGTCGATGCCGGTGACCATTTCGGTGACGGTATGTTCCACCTGGATACGGGGGTTCATCTCGATGAAGTAATGGTTGCCCTTGTTGTCCACCAGGAATTCCAGGGTGCCGGCGTTGACGAAGCCAACGGCCTTGGAGATCTTGATGGCGTCTTCATACAGGGCGTTGCGGATGGACTGATCCACAGAGAAAGCGGGGGTGTATTCCACGACCTTCTGATAACGGCGCTGCAAAGAGCAGTCACGCTCGAACAGGTGGACGACATTGCCGTACTGGTCAGCCAGAACCTGGATCTCAATGTGCTTGGGACGTTCCAGGAACTTTTCAATGAAGATGTCGCCGTTGCCGAACGCCTTCAGGGCTTCGCTGTGAACCATGTCATAGGCTGCCACGACTTCTTCAGGCTTGTCGCAGCGACGCATACCACGGCCGCCGCCGCCGGCTGCCGCCTTGAGGATGATGGGGAAGCCAAACTCGATGGCCTTTGCCAGCGCTTCTTCGCCGTCCTTCAGGGGTTCGGTGCTGCCGGGGATGATGGGAACGCCGCAGCTGATGGCGATCTCTTTGGCCTTGAGCTTGTCACCCATCTGCTCCAGAACGTCGGAGGGGGGGCCGATGAAGATGATGCCGTTTGCTTCGCAGGCACGGGCAAAGTCCGCATTTTCCGCCAGGAAGCCGTAGCCGGGATGGATGGCATCGACACCGCGCTTTTTGGCCAGGTCGATGATCAGGTCAATGTTCAGATAGGCGCCAACGGGGCCCAGCTGCTCGCCAATCTGGTACGCCTCATCCGCCTTGGAACGGAAGGAGCTATACACGTCTTCCTTGGAGTACATCGCGACGGTGTGCAGACCCAGGTCAGCACAGGCTCGGAAGATACGAATCGCGATCTCGCCTCGGTTGGCGACCAATACTTTCTTGATTTTCTTCTTACCCATTTGAATCATTTACTCCTTTTACCGACACGCCGAACTCCGCAGACGGCGTGTTGAATAAAAAATTTAGTGGTGCAGATATATTGTACCGCAGAGAAAAGACTTTTGCAATAGTCTATTGCAAACTTTTGCAATCAGCGAGCGCACAAATTGCTTTCATGATTTTGGTCATTTCTGCTCAATCTTATGTTTTCGGCTGGAATGTGAGGAAAAAACGAGGAATCCTTTTTGGTATCCCCTTTTCCTGTCCAAACCGTTCTCTCTGCGCTGACAGATTATGATTGCTTGCCAAAACAGACCTGCAAGCAGTGCGCAGGTCTGTCTGTGGCGGACACCAGGTGCCTCACAGAACCTTGGATAAAAATTCTTGGGTTCTGGGATTTTTCGGGTTAGAGAATAGCTCCTGTGGGGTTCCCTGCTCCAGGATGCCGCCGCCGTCCATGAACAGGACACGGGTGGCCACCTCGCGGGCAAAGCCCATCTCATGGGTGACCACGGCCATGGTCATACCAGCCGCTGCCAGCTCCTTCATGACCTCCAGCACTTCCCCCACCATCTCCGGATCCAGTGCGGAGGTGGGTTCATCAAAGAGCATCATTTTGGGCTTCATCATCAGGGCACGGACGATGGCGATGCGCTGCTTCTGGCCGCCGGAGACCTGGCCGGGATAGCTGTCCGCCTTATCTTCCAGACCCACACGGCGCAGCAGGCGCAGCCCTTCCTCCTTGGCTTCCTCCTCCTTCATCATGTGGGTGCGCATGGGCGCCAGCGTCAGGTTGTCCATGATGGTCAGGTGGGGGAACAGGTAAAAGTGCTGAAAGACCATGCCCATCTGCTGACGAATCTGATTGATATTCACGCCCTTGGCGGTGATGTCCTGGCCGTCAAAGATAATCTGACCCTTGGTGGGTTCTTCCAGCAGGTTCATACAGCGCAGGAAGGTGGATTTACCGGAGCCGGAGGGGCCGATGATGACCACTTTCTCCCCAGGCTTGATATGTTCGTTGATGTCGTGGAGCACCTCATGGTCTCCAAAGCTCTTATAGAGATGATTAACGATAATCACTGCTGCGCAGCCTCCTTTCCACTTTGCCCATGATCCACTGGATAAAGAGCACCATGACGAGATAGATCAGCGCCACAGTGAACAGGGGGAAAAGGGCATCGAAGGTGATACCACGGATGATGTCGCCGCCGCGGGTCAGCTCATTCAGGCCGATGTAGCCGCAGATGGACGTCTCTTTCAGCAGGGTGATCATCTCGTTGATCAGGGCGGGCAGGGCGCTTTTCATGGCCTGGGGCAGGATGATGTCCTTCATGGTGGTCACATAGCTCATGCCCAGGGAGCGTCCAGCCTCCATCTGCCCCTTGTCCACGCCCATGATGCCCCCTCGGATGATCTCGGCCACATAGGCGCCGGAGTTGATGCCGAAGGTGATGACGGCAACGGTGATCTTCTGGGCGGAGACCAGGATGACGAAGTTGATGATCAGCAGCTGCACCAAGGTGGGCGTGCCGCGGATAACGGTGATGTAGAGCCGACAGATAGCGTCAGCCAGCTTCAGCAGGAAGTTGCCGGGCGAACGGAACCACTTCGGGCGGGTCTGGTCGTGGGTACAGCGCACCATAGCGATGAGGATCCCCAGGATCAGGCCAACGATCAACGCCAGCAGGGTGACGATGATGGTGATCTTCAGGCCGTCAGTGATGTAAGTCCAACGGTCTTTTTCGATAAAGTCCGCAATAAATTTCTGTTGCACTTCTGCAAACCAAGCACTCAAATGCTCATCCCCTCTTGTTAATCAGATAGGCATAATTATACACGAAAATGCACGGAAGGTAAAGAGTCCATCTGTGGATTCTCCATTTTTCGTGGTTTTCGCCAGAGGGGGAAATGCAAGCTCTTTTGTTTTTCTTTCCTTTCAGGTCGGTTTGACCAAAAAAAGCGGAGCAGGCACGCCGTCCCGCTCCCATTGGCATCTGTCTTTCTCCTGCGGAGGGACGGCCTGGCTGTCCTCTCTGCAAGGTTCTGTACCTACAGCCGCTCCGCCCCCGGCCATGACCGGAACCGATTTCACCGAGGGAACGCCGTTCTTCGTTTTGCACATAGCGCTGTGCATTCCGGTTTTCCTCTGTCCCCTATTTTTCCCTTTGCAGGCCATTTTATAGGATGACAACCACTTGGTAACCACTCATCAAATAAGTGGCAACCACTTGCCAACCACAAATTTATTTGCAATTGGCAGCTGCCGCCGAAGGAAAGGATAGGTAAGGTTAGGGGAGGAAAGGGCAGTCGAGTGAAGTAGAGCATAGCGTAGAACAGAAAAGCAAAGAAAAAAATAGTTTTCTCTAGGAAAGCAGAGGAAACGAGGCTGGCGGCAGGTGGGCTTGTCCCCCACCGCCCTGTGGAAATCCCCTCTCGTTGGGGGTTGGGGAGAAAAAAAGAATTTGTTTTTCTTTTTTTCGCTGGACGGAGCGTCTCTCTTTTTTCCGACCGCACAAGTGCGGCGGACGTGAAAAAACGCCTGGGCAGGTGCGAAAGATTTTCAACAGTTTCCCATCATCCCTCTTTGCTGTTTCCACCAGCGCAGCATCGGTTCAAACTGCGCACAACAAACAAAAAAGCCGAGCGCAATGCACTCGGCTTTTCTGGTACGCGAGAAGGGATTCGAATTATAACCTTGAGCCAAAATGTCCGCTAAAGACAACGTATTGTGCGCAATCACGCGTTCAACACTATACATTATATATGATTAAGCATGATTGAACCATAATATTCCCGAACGGTTAATGGGTACTATAATGGGTACTAAAAGCGCCCGGGGTGGATACCCCAGGCTTTTGCTGTCTATCACATCATTTTCAAG
>OGDF01001606.1_pt1 | contig 32815 bp, 31 predicted proteins | sample 1570141 | NCBI WGS metagenome assembly OGDF01 (sample SAMEA4370581, study PRJEB24528) | human gut metagenome | reverse complement strand
TTTTAAGCAGCAAGACATACGTCTTAACTCCTTAACTCCTTAACTCCTTAACTCCCTTAACTCCTTAACTCCCTTAACTCCCTTAACTCCTTAACTCCCTTAACTCCTTAACTCCCTTAACTCCCTTAACTCCTATAACTTCCTGATATGCGAAAGTTCAGTGATAATAAAAAAAATCGTAACGGAAGAAGATAAATTAACTTCCGTTACGATGATAAGGTCTGCTTACTTCGCTGCCAATACCTCAACCTCTACCAAGGCTCCCTTGGGCAGTTTCTCTACAGCTACGGCAGAGCGGGCAGGGAAAGACTGGCTGAAGAACTCGGCGTAAACCTCGTTAATGGCTGCAAAATCGTCCATGCTGTCCAAATAGACAGTAGTCTTCACCACGTGGGCGAGGTCGGTGCCGGCAGCCTTCAGGATATTCTGCGCGTTGGTGAGCGCCTGGCGGGTCTGCTCCTTGATGCCACCCTCTACGAAATTACCCGTTGCAGGGTCGATAGGAATTTGACCCGATGCAAATACGAAACCATTAACTTCAATAGCCTGGCTATAAGGACCTATAGCAGCAGGCGCGTTGTCTGTGTGAATTGCGTTCATAATTTTTACCTTTTAATTTTTTATTTTTTACTTTTTTACTTTTTTACCTTTTTACTTTTTTACCTTTAAACAATATACAGGTGGAAGCCCTTTTCTTCGAGCGCCCCCTTGATTTCCTTCACGTGATCAGCATCACGGGTCTCCATGGTGAGACGCAGCACACACGAGTTCACCTTCTGGCGGTTGGCAGAACGGTCGTGGTGCACACCCGTGATGTTTCCACCCAAGCTTGCTATCACCGAGCACACTTCCACCAGTTCGCCCGGTTTGTCGTCGAGCTCCATCTCTATGGTGCATAGGCGTCCGCTCTTGGCAAGACCACGCGTAATCACACGGTTCAGAATCGTCACATCGATGTTGCCGCCGCTCACGATACAGATAGTCTTCTTGCCCTTCACCGGCACCTTGTTGTACATCACGGCAGCCACACTGGCAGCACCGGCGCCCTCAGCCACCATCTTCTCGCTCTCTATCAGTTTCAGGATGGCAGCACAGATCTCGTCCTCGCTCACCGTTACAATCTCGTCTACGTATTTCGAGCAAGTCTCGAAAGTCAGTTTGCCAGGCTCCTTCACAGCGATGCCGTCGGCCACCGTTGCCACCGAGGGCAGTTTCTCCTGCTTGTGGTCGTGCAGACTCTGCACCATGCTGGCAGCACCCTCAGCCTGCACACCATAGATCTTGACCTTGGGGTTGAGCGACTTGATGGCAAACGCCACACCCGAAATCAGTCCGCCGCCGCCCACAGGCACCACGACAGCCTCCACCTCGGGCAGCTGGTCCAGAATCTCCAGGCCAATCGTCCCCTGACCAGCAATCACGTTCTCGTCGTCGAAAGGATGCACAAAGGTGTAGCCGTGCTCGTCGCGCAGCTCCAGTGCCCTCTGATAAGCATCATCGTAGACTCCCGGCACCAGACACACCTCAGCGCCCAATCGCTTGGTAGCCTCCACCTTCGATATAGGAGCGCCCTCGGGCAGACATATCAGACTCTTCACACCCATGGCAGTAGCACCGAGCGCCACACCCTGGGCATGGTTGCCCGCCGAACAGGCTATCACACCCTTTGCCTTCTCTTCTGGAGAGAGTTGCGAAATCTTGTAGTAAGCACCACGAATCTTAAACGATCCCGTCTTCTGCAGACATTCCGGCTTCAGAAACACATCACTCTCTGGGTTGATTCGCGGAGTGTGAACCAGCTCAGTCTTTCTAATCACTTTGCTCAGCACGAAGCGAGCCTTGTAGAAATTGTCCAGCTGTAACATCTTATATTATTGAAGTTTCGCATGTACGGAAGTTATAGTAGTTAAAGAAGTTATCACTCCCTTCGGTCGTTAGAAGTTATAGCCAATAGCCTTTTGGGTTGTAAATTTAGTTGTAAAACATATGGCTTTAACTTCTCTAACTTCTTTAAATTCTTTAACTTTCCCATTTGCGAAAGTTGAGTTATATTATTTCATTAAATATTCAAAAACCTCTCTATCGCCACAGCCACACCGTCCTCCTCGTTCGACAGCGTCACGTAGTCGGCGTCGGCTCTCACCTCTGGCGCAGCATTCGCCATGGCCACACCCATTCCCGCCAATCGCAGCATACTCAGGTCGTTGTATCCGTCGCCGAAGGCAATCATATCCGCAGGCGTGAGGTTCACCTTAGCCAACAGTCTCAACAGCGACTGCGCCTTGTCGATGCCCTTCGGCACCAGTTCCAGGAAGAAAGGCGCCGATCTGAACACATCCATCTTGTCGCCCAGCTGTTCAGCCAGTTCCTCCTCGGCAGCGATCATCGTTGTCGGTTCTCCCGTCATGAGCAGTTTGGTGGGGTTAGGCTCCAAGTGCATCAGCAGGTTGTCCACACGTCTGATGTTCATCTTGTTGATGCGCGACTCCTCCTTCACGTAAGGGTCGTCGGGCATTTCCGTCACGATCTCGTTTCCGGCGTAGCCCAACAGAGCATGTCCCTTCCGCTTGGCGTATTCGTAGATGACGGGGATGGCAGATGGCGGCAGGTGCTGTGCGAAGCATTCCTGCTGTGTGCCCCAGTCTACGATTTTTCCACCATTGTAAGCCAGGATAAAACCGCCATGTGTGTCGAGCTTCAGCTCGTTGGCAAGCGGCACGATGCCATAGGTCGGTCTTCCCGAAGCCAGCACCACGATGGCACCCTCTTGCTGTGCCTTGAGCAGCGCCTCACGTGTTTTGGGAGTTATCACCTTGTCGTGGTTGGTGAGAGTTCCGTCTAAGTCGAGTGCGATGATGCGGTAGGGCAAGTGTGCCTGATTTCTGTTTTGCTGTTTGTCCATATCTTGTCTTTTTGCTTGCAAAGGTAGTGCAAAACGAAGACAATACAAAATAAATTCATTTATTTTTATTGTTGAGTGCAGCCTACCTTATTAAAAGGTAGTGCAAAAATCTGAGTAAGCGAAGAGAATGAAAAAGTTTTTTCATTCTTGAGCGTGAAGATTTTATCCAAAACCAAGACAATACAAAATAAATTCGTTTATTTTTATTGAAGTTTCGCAAATGAGGGAACTTCTGTCAAACATACAAAAAAACGCTCCCTCGACATAAGAATGCGAGAGGAGCGCCAACCTTTGTCAGAAAAGGGGTTTAACAGACATAATTTTCCTGATGATGTTATGACACCGTCGTGTCATTGGGCAAAATATCTTGTTCGGCAAAGTTAAGCATTTCTTATGAAAGTGCAAACGCAGAAAAACTCACATCGTGTCTGAATGGGCGCAAGGAGTGCTTATGCTGTCGGAAAACGTGCCTATGTGGTAAAAAATAATCGTAAGTTAGAAGATAAAAGCAAAGAAAGTTTGTAGTCAAGGCTTTGTCGTTTCAAAAAAAATGATTAATTTCGCAGCAGATTATTTGGAATAAAAAAGTAGTGAAAACATATCTGAAGTACATGATCTTGGCGACAGTGAGCCTGTGCTTGCTGTTTGTGGCGGCTTGTAGTCGGCAGGAAGGAAAGGCTGTGCCCGATGCCGAGCAGCTCCTGTTGCAGCAGCTTGAGGACTCAATAGGTGCCAAGTCGCCGCAAGCCCGACAGATGATTCTCAAGGCTATGGCTGAGGCGCCCGACAGCATCGCTTACTATGAATGCTATGTCAGGATGGGCAAGATGTACTGTCTTTCTGCCACTCCCGACTCCATGGCACCTTATCTGAAGGCGACAATCGACTTTGCCAAGAGACAACCTTCATCGTCGAGGTGCAACGCTTTGTTGGCTTATGCTTATAATTGCCAGGCTGTCAACCTGCACAACTTCCACAAAGACCCCGACGAGGTGATCAGGCTCTATCATCGTGCCGACTCGCTGTTGGGGGAGAGTAATCTGCAGAGTCAGCGCCCACTGGTGTGTGCCAATCTGGCTGACGCCTATCTCTTCAAGAACCGCCTCGTAGAGGCTGCCGCGTGGTACAGAAGAGCACTCTTCCTGGTGGATTCGCTCGAGTTGCCCAAGCAAGACAACGTGACGCTCTACATGGGGCTTGCCACCATCTATCAGCAACTCAACGACTGGAAGACATCGCTGCGCTACTACCAGCAGACGGAGGCTTGCATGAAATCCATGTCGGTGGGAATGCAGGCTTATTTTCTGAACAACTATGGCAACTACTATTATTACGCCAAGGACTACGAGGCATCGCTCCGGAAGTTCGTCGCCCTGAAAAGCCTGTTGGAGAAACATCACATGCAGGACAATTTCGATATGTTCATCTGCAAGGTAAACCTGGCGGATGTGTATCTGAACCTCAATCGCCTCGACTCCACAGTTCATTATCTTGACGAAGTGGAGCCCTTTGCCAGCCGCACCAACGATGCGCTGATCACCTACTACTGCAACACCATACGTATAGGCCTGGCGGTGAAGCGTGGCAACATGGCAGAAGTGAAGTCGGTCCTCGACACGGAAAAGGGAATTGACACAGCCAACATCGCCTTTACGATGAGACAGGTGCGCAACAATTACCTGCGGCGCTACTATGAGTCGACGGGCAACTACCGCATGGCTTACGACAACCTGAGAGAGGACATGAGGAAGAACGACTCCTTGGAGCACAACCGCATCAATATGCGGGCCTCGGAAATCATGGAGCGATTCACGCAGGACACACTGAAGCTGCATCTTTCCCTGGAACTCGAACGAAAGAATGCAGACATACAGCAGGCGCATGCCACAATCTTTGCCGTCGTGTCGTCTGCATTGGTGCTGGCACTGGTATTCGCACTGTGGATATTGCGTACGCGAAAGCGCGACCTGCAGACGAAGATGAACATCATGAAACTGAGGCTGGGAAGCGCACGCAACCGCATCTCGCCCCACTTTGTGTTCAATGTGCTCAACAATAAGATTGTGCACTCCGAACAGCAGGAAGCACACGAACTGCAGGAGCTTACCCGACTCATCAGAGCCAATCTCGACATCTCGTGCCAGCTGGCTGTAACCCTGGGCGATGAACTCGACTTCGTGAACCAGTATGTGAAGGTAGAACAGCAGTTGCTGAGCGATGACTTCGACTTTCATATTCATATCGCTCCCGATGTATATATAAATAAGGTGAAGATACCCTCCATGTTTGTGCAGATACTGGTAGAGAATGCCTTTATGCACGGGCTCAGAGGATGGGAAGGACACAAGCAACTCGACATCAGCGTGGAGCGCAGGCAGAAGATGATACGGATAGCCGTATGCGACAACGGACCCGGTTTCGATATACGAAGCGTGGGACGCAGCAAGCGCACGGGGCTCAGCATCATCACGCAGACCGTAGCCATCGTGAATGAGCGCAACAGAAGCAAGATGTCCTTCGCCATGACCAACAGGAAAGACGAGGCGGGTAACGCCTGTGGATGCGAGGCTGTCATCATGGTGCCAGACGACTTCCGACTGGATTTCTAAACCCCGAAAGTAAAAGAAAACAAAAACCAACATCACATACAGCTCATGAAAACAATCATTATCGACGACAACAAGGATGCAGCCCGAAGCCTGGCAGAGCATCTCGCAGATTACGACGAGGTCAGCGTGGCAGGCATCGCCTACAACGGATTCGACGGACTCACTATGGTGAGCGAGCATCAGCCCGACCTGATATTCCTCGACGTACAGCTGCCCGACATCTCGGGGCTCGACTTCCTCGACCGTGTCGACATCTTCACGCATGGACGCTGCCGTGTAGTAATGTACACCGCCTATGATGAGTTTGTGCTGCCTGCCTTCCGCAAGAAAGCCTTCGATGTACTGCTCAAGCCCATAGACGGGAAAGAACTGGCAACGGTAATGGGCAGACTGCGGAATGTGACAGCCGCAAGCGACGGCAAGAAGGAAATGCAGGACAGCAAGAAGAGCGACGACAAGTTTCTGCTCTATACAAACACCGTAGACTTTCGGCTCGTGGACAAGCGCGACGTGTGCCTCTTTCAGTACAACCATGAGGTGCGGTGCTGGGAGGCTGTGGTGGCAGGATGCAAGACTCCGGTGAGGCTGAAGCGCACACTGAAGAGCGAGGAACTGCTCGATTTCGACAGCCAGTTTGTGCAGGTGAGCCAGCGATGCATCATCAATATGAACTATCTCATCGAGGTGGTCGACAACGTGTGCCATTTCTATCCACCCTTCGAAACGCTCACTCATGTAAAGGTGGGGCGGTTCTATCGGCGCAAACTCATAGAGAGGTTCAGCAGTCTGTAGACACACCCCCGTCATTGTGTGAAAAATCACTATCGTGAGCTGTTTTGTGCCAAAAACTACTATTATGAGCAGTTTTGTGCGATTTTATTATAAAAAATCGTCAATATGTTAGCCATGTGCCAAGAATTTTGTAATTTTGCACCGCAAACTTTAAACAAACAATAAAAGAATGGCTAATTTGAGATTTGAGGTTGTAGCCGAGGCTTTCAAGAAAAGACCTGTAGAGGTGGATGCTCCCAAGACAAGACCTTCGGAGTATTTCGCCAAGTATGTATTCAACCGCCAGAAGATGTACAAGTATCTTCCATCCGATGTGTACGAGAAACTCATCGACGTGATAGACAACGGTACCCGACTGGATCGTTCCATCGCCGACTCTGTGGCAGCCGGCATGAAGCTATGGGCAGAGGAAAACGGGGTAACACACTATACGCACTGGTTTCAGCCTCTCACAGAGGGAACAGCTGAAAAGCACGACGCCTTCGTAGAGCACGACGGAAAGGGCGGCATGATAGAAGAGTTCTCTGGAAAACTGCTCGTACAGCAGGAACCTGACGCCAGTTCATTCCCCAACGGAGGTATTCGCAACACCTTCGAGGCGCGTGGCTATTCGGCATGGGATCCTACATCGCCGGTCTTCATCATCGATGACACACTGTGCATTCCTACCATCTTTATCTCTTACACTGGCGAGGCTCTCGACTACAAGGCTCCGTTGCTGCGTTCGCTCCACACACTGAGTGAGGCGGCTACCGACGTGTGCCATTACTTCTATCCACAGGTCAAGAAGGTGCAGACCAACCTGGGATGGGAACAGGAATATTTCCTTGTGGACGAGAGTCTTTACTCGGCACGCCCCGACCTGATGCTTACTGGGCGAACCCTTATGGGGCACGACTCAGCCAAAAACCAGCAGATGGACGACCATTACTTCGGCACCATTCCAGAGCGTGTGCAGGCGTTCATGAAAGACCTGGAAATCCAGGCTCTCGAACTGGGTATTCCCTGCAAGACACGCCATAACGAAGTGGCGCCAAACCAGTTTGAGCTGGCTCCTATCTACGAGGAGTGCAACCTCGCTGTCGACCATAACATGCTCCTGATGAGTTTGATGAAGCGTGTGGCTCACAAGCACAGCTTCCGAGTACTGTTGCATGAAAAGCCATTTGCCGGTGTCAACGGTTCGGGCAAGCACAACAACTGGAGTCTCTGTACCGATACAGGTGTGCTGCTCCATGCTGCAGGCAAGACTCCCGAGGACAATCTGCGCTTTGTCGTCTTCATCGTGGAAACCCTGATGGGCGTGTACAAGCACAACGGTTTGCTCAAGGCCTCCATCATGAGTGCCACCAATGCGCACCGACTGGGTGCCAACGAGGCTCCTCCAGCCATCATCTCATCTTTCTTAGGCAAGCAGCTCACCGACTTGCTCGATCATATCGAGAAAGCCGACAAGGAAGAACTCTTTGCCCTGGCAGGCAAGAAGGGTGTGAAGCTCGACATTCCGGAGATTCCTGAATTGATGATCGACAATACAGACCGCAACCGTACTTCCCCATTCGCCTTCACCGGCAACCGATTCGAGTTCCGTGCCGTAGGCAGCGAGGCCAACTGTGCATCGTCGCTCATAGTGCTGAATGCGGCTGTGGCCGAGGCGCTGCAGAACTTCAAGACAAGAGTCGATGCACTTATCGATGCAGGCGAGGACAAGACTTCCGCCATCATCGACGTAGTGCGCGAGGATATCAAGACCTGCAAACCCATCCGCTTCGACGGCAATGGCTACAGCGACGAGTGGAAGGAAGAAGCTCAGAAGCGCGGACTCGACTGCGAGGCGTCCTGCCCCGTCGTCTTCGACCGTTACCTGGACAAGGAAAGCATCGACATGTTCGCCAAGACCAACGTGATGAGCGAGAGCGAGTTGAAGGCACGCAACGAGGTGAAATGGGAAATCTACACCAAGAAGATTCAGATTGAGGCCCGTGTGATGGGTGACCTGAGCATGAATCATATCATTCCTGTGGCTACCCACTACCAGAGCCGTCTGGCAAAGAATGTAGAGGGCATGATCAATATCTTCGGCGGAGAGGAAGGCAAGAAGCTGACTGCCCGCAACGTGAAGATTATCCGTGAGATTGCTGAGCGCACCGAGACTATCGAGCGTGGCGTAGAGGCATTGGTCAATGCACGTAAGGTAGCCAACAAGATAGAGAATGAGCGTGAGAAGGCAATCGCTTATCACGACACCGTAGCTCCTAAGATGGAGGAAATCCGTTATCAGATAGATAAGTTGGAGTTGCTCGTAGCCGATGAACTTTGGACTTTGCCAAAGTATCGTGAGCTGCTCTTTATACGATAGAATACTGTCCTAGGCTTGCAGTCTGACTGTCTTAGCTGTGCAGTCAGACTGTTCTAGTCAGACAGTCTGCTTGTCTTAGGGGGATAGTCAAGTCTATCTCCCTAAGTGTATATTGCTAGATGCCTAGCTTCTTTTTTTCTACCTCACACCTCACGGTAGATAGCATATCTTATTGGATATTAATTACTTATATACTGTGTGGTGTGCGTTATACTACCTCACTCACACCTCACTCTACCACACTCTGAACCCAGAAAAGATGGGCGTGTGGTGTCGTGAGGTAGGCGTGTGGTGTCCATCCCCACACCTCACGCTTGTAACAATATGAAATATAGTGAATTACACGGATTTCGTGTGGTGTGGGGTAGAAAACGAAAATTTAAATATTGCTACAGAAACACAGTAACTACTCATGCTATGGGGTGCTGAGTAGTTACTTCTATAGAGGTGCTGAGTAGTTACATAATGAAAGCATTTACTTATATTAAACAAGGTGTATTTGGCTTCACCGAAAAGGAGAAACCTATCCTGATAGATGAACACGATGCCATCGTGAGAGTAACTATGAGCAGTATCTGTACCAGCGATCTGCATATCAAGCATGGTTCTGTTCCTCGTGCCGTTCCCGGAATTACTGTGGGACATGAAATGGTGGCTGTCGTATCGACGGCGGGCAGACCGAATATGTAAGGGTTCCTTATGCCACCACGGGCTTAAACAGGATTCCTGACAATGTAAGTGATGAGCAGGCACTCTTTGTTGGTGATATCCTTGCCACAGGTTTCTGGGCAACAAGGATTTCTGAAATCATCTTCAAGACTGGCGGTGTAGATGGTTGTGATTGCGAGGAAATCCTGCATCTGATATCTCAGGGCAGGATAGACACCACTCCTCTCATCACCCACCGTTTCCCTCTTTCAAAAATCGAAGAAGCCTACGATATCTTTGAAAACAGAAAGGATGGAGTCATTAAAATAGCGATATATCCGGATGCGAAATAATAAATGGAAAATAATGAATGGGAAGAAGAGGTTCTTCATCAAGGACTCTTCTTCCCATTTTTGCAGTTTAATGCGATTCGTTAAAGTCAAAATAATACATATTCATTGCTTTTTACTTTGTGTTTCTTGCATAATTATGATAAAAATCTGCAATAATGTTTATGGTTGTTATTTAACACTTTATCACTAAAACTCATTTATTAAACCTAAAAAGTGGCGATTAAGCGTCTGAAAATGTTGCTTTTTGGTTTAAATACTACAGCATTTGTTAACACCTTAACATTTTATACATCAAAAAAGAAGATAAAAATAAGAATGATTTGAAAATTCTTCGTACTTTTGCACCCATCAAAACATGACATCAACTTAGTAAAGATGAATATCAACAAAAACTATTTACTGTGCTTACAGAAGTGAAACTAGGCCTTAACCACTCCTTAGTAAGTAGTAAAAGTAAAAGATGTTGTTACTCCCATATTCTGTGAAATGAATATCAACGAGCCTCTTTAGGGAGTGAGAGACGCAAAGAAAAATTGTATGAAAATTAAAAGATTACTTTCATTCTTACTGTTGCTTCTTACCTATTATGGGGGGGAGTAATTTAGCGTGGGCAGATGTATCTACTGACAAATATACCACTAAAGATGGTATTCGCTATGTGTTGCATCTTGACAAAACAGCAACAGTTGCAAAGTTTTTCCCATCACAACTGAACAATCCTGAAAAAATTACTATTCCTTCATCCGTCACATTTGAAGGAATCAAATATACTGTGACAGAATTTTACTTGCACTCAACGGTAGGTGACTTTTTAAAGCATGAAGAAATAGAGGAATGTACTAAAGTAACTTCTATTTCAATTCCAGCTACGCTTAAAACCTTTACCCCTGGTAAGTTTTCTGTCGATGTAAATAATCATTCTGATAAATTTAAATTAGGTTATGAGGGTGATCATACAAGTTTAGTAAAGCAATTACCAAACCTGCGCTATTTTTATATAGATAGCAATAATCCATACTTTACAGAATACCATAATCAGTTGCTTTTGTCTAAGGACAAAACCACTTTATATTGCTGTCCTCCAGGTCAATCTGATCCTACAGCTGTGATTTTTACAGGAATTAAGCATATTGGTCCTTATGCTTTTGTGGGATGTAAATTGACCAAGTTCATTGTACCTGCAAGTTTGGAAAGCGTAGATGATAATGCTTTTTCTGGTTTTTCTGCATTGCAAAAATTTGAAAATGCATCAACTACCCATAATAATAAGTATCAAGCTGACGAGGCTGGAGTTCTGTATGAGTTTGCCTCTTCTAGTTTTAATAAATACGAAGATCCTTTTCAGGTTGTATGCTATCCAGATGATATGCAAAATAGAAGTGAATATACAGTATATGCCAGGCAAATAGCACCATTTGCTTTTGATGATGTCACATTAAAATCGTTAGCTATAAAAGATGTAATAATTCGAAATAATAATGGCCATACTGTTATATCAAAAGGCGCATTTTACAATGCAGATTTTTATAATCTTACTATAGATAATCAGGTTTCGGCAATCAAAGAGTATGCATTTACTGATGCGACTATATCTCAACCATTTACACTAGGTAATTCTAAATTCACAGAAGGACCTGCTACTATGGATATTGGAAGCTATGCATTTTTTGCAAGTACAATTACTAATTTAATATTACCAACTCGCAATTGGTCTGAAGGATCACGTAATACTTTTTTAATCAACATCAAAGATTATGCCTTTTATCGTAGTAAGTTATATCTTATGGCGCTTCCAAAACTTACAAGTGAAGGTGGAGCCTATTTGACGTTTGGTAAATATTGTTTTGCATTTACAGATTTACCTTATGTTCAGTTTGAAGGGACATCAACAACTGCTCCAAAATTGCATTTGCCAGAAGGTATATTTAGAGGATGTACTAATTTAGAGCATTTATCTTTTGATAAAAACAGTGTAGAAACAATTGGAGACTATGCTTTTAATGGCACAAAGTTAGCTGAATGGTATTTTAAAGACCAGGCAACATCATTAAAATCAATTGGTAAATATGCTTTTGCTCCTACATTATCCCAAAAATCCACTAATAATTTCAGTGGTGAGCAATTCAACATTAAAGAATTTAGCGTTCTGGAGACTATCGGTGAAGGAGCGTTTGCTTTCTGTAATATTGACACAACACTTTCTTTTTATAAGCAAAGTAATAGCAATAGCACTCTGATAAAAAAAATTGAACCGTATTCGTTTGCTGGCAACAAATTTAAATCAGTAAAATTGACACCTGGAATAGAAGAAATCGGAAGTGGTGCATTTATTGACAATCATATTCTAGAGAAAATAGTCATACCACCAACTACACAAAAGATAACATGGCTTGATAAAACTATAAGCGGTGCTACTGGTAATTATTATGGAGGCTGTCACGGTAATCAAAACTTAAATCAAATTATCGTAAATAATGATAGATATGGTACGAATTTAACTAACTATCTTCTTTATGACAAGAAAACAAAGACCATAATACATTGCGCGGAAAACTATGGTATCAACACCATCGGTGGTGGCAATACGACAAAGGGTGTGATTATTGAAAATGAAATCCCAGGAATAACAGGAATAGAACAATGGGCATTTGCATATAATCAAAACTTTGAAAAAATCATTTTGCCATCTACATTAACCAAAATTGGCGAAGCTGCATTCGCTTACGCACAGAATTTGACATCATTGACAATACCTGCAAAAGTAACTACAATAGGTAAAGAACCACTTCATGGATGTTCATCTTGTAAAGATGTATATTTTATGCCAAGTACTCCACCAACTATTACTAATCAGGAAAATGGAACACGTTTTATTGATGGCAATGAAGGTCATAATGGTGTAAATATATATTTCAAAAAAACATCTGAAAGTAAATATTTAGCAGCAAAAAGCTATATCAATGCTTATACGACTGCGAATTATACTTACAAGATTCCATTCCCAAAAGAATATCAAGTGAAGGAGAAGAAATTCACTATGTGCCACGACTTTGATATCGACTGCAGTAATTCAAATTTTGCTGTGTATGCAATCAATAAATATAGTAAGGCTAATGAAGTGCCAGGACGAACTTTGAGGCGCTATGTTCCTTCAAGAATCGGCGCAAACAACGATAAGTATGTAGGTGTTGTTGCTATGATGTATCAAGATGAGAATGATCAAAAATACATTAAAGACGGTAACTGGTATAGCATAGGTGAAAGCGATTATTCCACAGGTACAAAGCAAGTTACAAAAAATGAAGTCATCGGAGAGAATGGTGAAAACAACTGGCTTGTTCCTTGTCTATATCCAACCTATGTGTCAGTTGTACTTCAAAAGCAATCTTATGGAATGAAGAATAGTAAATTTGCCCGTTATATACAGGATGGTTATGTTCCTGCTAATAAGGCATATTTGAATTTGAATAATCACCCTTACTCTTCAAGCTCTGCTGCCAAGGAACTCAACATTGTGTTACTTGACGATGAGGAGAATGAGACTACTGATATTGATGCACCTATCGTAGATGTCAACATGAACAAAAATACTGAGTATGCAGTATATTACAATCTCAATGGTATGAAGGTTGAACACCCTACTAAGGGAATTTATATCTGTAATGGCAAGAAGGTCGTAATCAAGTAATACAATGAATCAACAAGATCAACAAATAAAATTAAACAACAAGAACATACTTATGAAAAAATCATATATAAAGCCAACCACTGAAATCATTCGTGGTAAGGGCGAGAACCTTATGGTTCAAATTTCTGGTACAACAACACCAGAGGAATCAGAAGCTAAGGGCTTTGATGGCTGGAACTATAGTGATAACGACGATGAAAAAGTATCACGTATCAGTACCAATGCTTGGGAAGCTTGGGATAACGAATGATAAATTAGAATCCCAGGACACCGTTTTTCTTTGCGGTGATCCTGGGATTCACTTTTTCCCTTAGAAGTAAAATCTGAAGGATATTCTATTCAGATCAAATTAAATGGATTAATCATAAAAAAACGACTGATCGCAGCAGATCACTCTCCTCTCATCACCCAGCGTTTCCCTCTTTCAAAAATCGAAGAAGCCTATGATATCTTTGAAAACAGAAAGGATGGAGTCTTTAAAATAGCGATATATCTGGATGAGGAATAAAGCATGTTGTAGATCGATAGCCCTTTCACGGGCTATCGTAACTACTCAGCACCCCTATTGAAAACTTGTCGTTACTAAAGCATTAACTTGAATAGAAAAGCCTCGAAATATGAAAGCGGCTTCGATAGTCAATGAAGCCTATTTCGTAGAGCAATGAAAGCAGCTTCGTAAGCAGTTGAAGCCTATTGCTCTTTGGCAAGAACCCGAAGAGATTCTTTGTGTCTTGCGATTTCCGTATCGGTCGTTTCCACAATGACGAGAGCGACTTGATCACACAGGATGTTGTAGAAGGGAATATCCTGCAAATGGTAAACCGCATCATTGAATTGTTGCGTTCCAAGTACCTTTTGTCTCCTATTCACTACGAAGGGATAACACGTATAGAGCAATTGGAAATACCCGAGGATGTGTTGCGTGAGGCTATTTGCAATGCCATCGTACACCGTGACTATATGGGAGTACATACACAAATGAAAGTATATGACGACTGCATTATGCTTTGGAACGATGGCAAACTGCCAGAAGGCAGGCTTTATCGAGACATGGGGACGTGGCATTAACAAGATACGTCAAGGCTTGAAAAAGATTGGACTTCCTGAGCCTAAAATCGAGAATCATGTCAGCGGAACGCTGATTACCATTTACCGTAATGTCGGTGTAAATGGCACTAATGACACTAACAATGTCGGAAACATGTCGGAAACAAATGTCGGAAACATGTCGGAAACAAATGTCGGAAACATGTCGGAAACTAACCTTACAGAACGTCAACGGTTTATCTTGTCTTCTATCAAGAAAAATCCGTTAATCACAGGAAAAGAAATGTCGGAAACATTGTCGGTGACACAGCGTACAGTAGAACGCGATTTGGCGGCAATGCAGAAAGCTGGCATCATTCGGCATGAAGGCAAGGTTAATGCAGGTGTGTGGGTGGTGCTTGAAAATACCCAAAATAATAAAGATTGAAAGGTATGAAAGAAACGAAATTCAAAAATACGGAAATAGGTAGGATTCCTGATGATTGGGAAGTTAGGACAATAAACTCTTTTTGTTCTGTTAAAACTGGTCCTTTTGGAAGTATGCTACATGCAGAAGATTATGTGGCTAAAGGTACGCCTATTGTCACGACAGAGCACTTTAAGAATGGGATTTTACCATTAGTTGGCAAGGATATACCACAAGTAGGAATAGAGGATTTAAAAAGAATGTCATCATATACCCTAACAAAAGACGATATTGTATTCTCCCGTGTAGGTTCTGTTGATATAAATGCGTTAGTAACAGTTCGTCAAAAAGGGTGGTTGTTCTCTGGACGTGTTCTTAGAGTACGTCCATTTAAGCAAACTGATTCATTATATTTGCATTATGGTCTGTTAAAACATAGTGTCAGAAGTGATATTGTTAGTCGAGCCGTGGGTATATAGGAAAATATCAGAAATCGCAACGACCTCTTCCGGTGGGACTCCCTCTAGAAGTATTCCAAACTACTATTATGGAGATATAAAATGGTTTACAACAATATAATTGAAGGACAACTATCTTTACGATTCTGTAGAACACATTACAAGAGAGGCTTTAAACAATTCTTCTGCCAAAATGTTTTCCGCAAACACCATTTTGATGGCAATGTATGGTGCAACGATAGGCAAATTGGGTGTTCTTAAAGAGCCGTCAACAACCAATCAAGCTTGCTGTGCCATCAAATGTAATGATATAGTCGAAATATTTTTGTTTTATATTTTGTTGTACAACCGTAAATCCATTATAGAAAAAGGATGCGGTGCAGGACAACCAAATATAAGTCAAGCAATCGTGAATGAATTATCTTTTCTTGTTCCACCTTGTGAGAAAGAGCAGCAAGCCATTGCTAACATCCTTAGTAAGATGGATAACGAAATCACCGCCCTCGAAGCCAAAAGAGCTAAATACGAGGCAATTAAGCAAGGCATGATGCAACAGTTACTTACTGGCAAGATACGTTTAATCTCATAAAAGCAGAATATATGTCATTAGATAAGACAATCATCACCAAGAGGCTCACTTATATAAAGTACCTCTATCAACAAGGAGTCGAGCAATCCAAATTGCCCGAAGTCATTGCAGGCTTTGCACTTATGCAGTTTCATGACTGTATAGAAATGTTTCTTCTCCTTGTTGCTGAGAATTTGGGTAAAAAAGAATACACCAAATGGACTTTTATGCAATATTGGACAGAGATTGGCACTTTGACAATGCGTGACGCAATGAACACCATGAAGCAAAGAAGGGTCAGCTTGAAGCATCATGGTTCATTTCCTTCGCATGATGATGTTGTGGAATGTCGTATCAACGTAGGAACATTCTTACGTGAAAATGTCCAAATTCAATTTGGCATAGATTTCGACACCATCTCATTAGTTGACTTGGTTTCATATGAATCAGTAAGAAGTCCTCTATCAATTGCAGTTCAGAATATGGCCGATGGCAAACTGTATGATTCAATGGTACAAACACGCATAGCTTTTGACAATTTGTTGGAGGATTATGAAGGAACTAAAGTGCATTGGTATCACAGCATTTTGGAAATCGGCAAAAAACAAGGTAACAAATACAAAGACTTTGTTAAGAATGCCTCTTTGAAAAATGTCAATAACAACATGGTGTGGTTCAAGGAAATTTCCGAAGCGACAAATGAATTGAGAGATGTGGCAAAAATCACAGCATTGGGCATTGATTTCAAAAAGTATGCCCTATTCAAAGCCGTTACTCCTCATATCATCAGATTCATAGGAGAAGGATGCGATATAGAGAGTGAGACATCACTATCCAAGAGGGTAAACATTTCTGAAGATTTATGTCGCATCTGTATAAATTTTGTTATAGACAGTGCCGTAAAGTTACAAGAAACAGATTATGACTTGTCGGAATATTTAAAAGGTGAAATGTAATAATTATATTCAGAATGGCAAAAAGAAGACACAAACAGGAGAAGCAAGAGTCTCCTAAAACATACAACATCAAGATGCCAGTATATACAACATCTATGATGGAACAAGAAGATGGTCATTAACAAAATCACACCGATAGACGTTGTTATAGGGGATGTTCCGTCCTTACTCTTACAGATAAATGCCTTCAATACAAATCTGTATGATGGATATTTTGAAGCTTCTGAAAAAATTGCCTTTTCCAAAGACAACAAAATCGGAAGTGATTCCAACTTTGTGTTGTTCTATCCTCGTATAATTGGACTGCAAGAAGGAAATTATACCTGTTACTTCTTGATGTTGGCATATGAAGACCCAACTAAAGATACAGGCGAGGTAAGTCGCCTTGCAAAGATTGTGGCAAACAAAATCCTGAATGTTCCTGTACAAAATATCAAATTGGAAATGATCCTTAAAGAGCTCAAATCCATTGGGAATATACCAGAATTAAGCATCAGATACTTTAGTCTCACTGAGGCTGAGAATAACATCGATGTCAAGTATGCCAGCTATCTTGATAGTACCAAGCTTAAAAAAGAAGAATTCCGTAATTTCAAAGACATGCCATTCGAAACAATGAAACAGTTGATAACGGATACTTCCGAGGATGGTAACTATCAGAAAAAAGAGACATTAATACATCACGGAAAACGTGAGTACAAAATTGCCAAGCAGTTAATATCTGAAGCTGGTGAAGAACTGAAAGAGACAGCAGAGAAAATCTTCAATGCCCAATCAGCCATCACCCAACAAGAACTCGAAGAGAAAGTGCATAACATCGACTTCATGAAAGAGAAGATGGAAGCAATAATTTCAAACTACATAAGTGGATATGAGTAATATGGAAACGAACGAATTCTATTCAACGCTGCTCAATGATGCCTGGACTGTATATATGACATTTTGTGGAATCTTAATTTCAATAATCACACTACTTTATTCTGTGATTTTAGGAAAACGTTCCGAACTTGAAGTTTATGCAGAACAGGCGAAATTGGGGCATTCAGACCCACTAATGAGAAGACGGCACCAAATTACGGTAAAAGTCATCAAAAAAATGGCGTCTGTAAACAGATGGGTGTTTGCCATCTTATGTGTATCTCTGTTAAACTGCACATTAAGTTGGCTCTCTTTTAGATTCTTGCCACAAGAATACAAACGTAGTGCATTGTATCTAATTGGAATTTTGTCTATATTTGTCTTGATTCACTAGTGTCCACTAAATAAATTTAAGACTTAATTCTCTTACAGTTTGTAACTTCTCGGCAGGTTCGCTTTTGCCGAGCAAATCTACGAGAGGGGTTCTGTCCAACAATGAGACAGATAAAATTCTTAACAAATCATACATTTCCATATTCAATTTCATTTTTCGTTCAACAATCGCAACCAAGCAATATGCAATGATTGCACTATACAATTGTATCTTTACAGCACTTTCGGTTGTGCCATAGAATTCCTTGACATGAAGATGTTGCTTCATCCATTTGAAGAACAACTCTACCCTCCAACGATATTTGTAAGCCAATGCAATATCCTCTGCAGAGAGGATGGAGTTATTGGTATAAAACACAAAGGTTCTGTTTCCCTCCTTATCATAAAAGGTGATTCTTCTCATTGGGGAAGAGTATTGCTTTCGTGTTTTATATCCACTAAACTGTATCGTTTGATCAGCCATCACTCCCGTTATAGGGTTGTTATATTGTTTGTCTTCAATCACTGTATATGACATACGACGTTTCTCACGAACAACAAAGAACGCCTTTATCGTATTGATGATGGTGAGTTGCTCCGTGTCCATATATGCTCTATCAAATATGTATAAAGCATCAGGCTCATAAGGTATCTCGTTCATTATCTTGGAATCATGTAAATCCGCATTGGTTATAAGAAAGAATGATGGTATGTCTGTCTTTACATCATATAAGGTATGCATCTTTACACCACCTTTGTCATGATGAAGTTTACTCCACCAAAACACATTTAGGCAAAGTGAGATGGTTGTTGAGTCAAAAGCATAGACATTACCTTCATAGAAGAAGTCTTTGTCAACTAATCCTATGCGTAAGTCTCTTGCGGTCTTGACCATATGATACGCCATGTCTTCAAATATTTTAGCCTCTCTTTGCTCATTAGCTTTGGAAAGATTACTTCTGGTAACAGATGTGCCAAATCCAAGCCTGTTGAACTTAGTCTTATGCGCATTGAGCGTAGCTATCAAGTCTCGAAGACTCTCTCGATGGGTCAACTGAGCGAATATCATCACTAGCAAATGATTCCAACAAGTGAACTTCTTAACATATTTGTTTCCTTGATATTTTTTTACGAACCAATCGAACTGGTTTTTGGGAAGGAAATCACATATTTGACTGAATATATACTTACCTTGATTCATGAATCTAAACTAACTTACAGATTGTAATTTTCTGCAAAGATAGTCATTTCTAACCCATAGAGTCATTTCTTGCTCGTATTTTGTCGCATATCAACCACTTACAACGATTGTTAATCGTTTTTAGTGGACACTAGTGGTCTTGATTATAACTATATGTCAAGTTCGTAAACTTTATATACAATACAAGCAAGATACAATGATTTAAGAAATATCAAAGAATATAGAATATTAGCAAATGAACAGACTTGTTATCATAGGAAACGGATTTGACATGGCACATGGTCTCAAAACCAGTTATATGGACTTCATCAACTGGTATTGGAATCAACGTGTCAATGCTTTCGTAGGCAATACGACTAAGGTATCGGAAGACATTCTTTGCAAATTGCAAATCAAAACCAATGAAAGCATTAGCTGTTGGAATGTTTTCGCATATCAAAATTCATTTTTCTTCAAGGATATATTAAATAAGGAAAGATATACTGGACGTTTTTTAGTACTTTTGCCCCATAATTATGGATTCAAGTGTGGATAATGTGGAGAATTACACAAAAAAGGTATCAAAAATGTGTAAAATTACACATTTTCCCCACTTCAATAAAAATAAAGGGATATGTTTAACAGAACGATTATTCACGAATTGGAGCAATGGAAAGAGCGCAGAGACCGCAAGCCATTGATGATGCTGGGAGCTCGACAAGTAGGCAAGACATCGGTGCTGAAGAAATTTGGAAAAGACAGCTTTGAGCATTGTGCTTATTTCAGTCTTGATGAAGAAGAGGGTGTTAATTGTTCAGCGTGGTTTGAATGTGATTCCTATGGAGGTGAAGTCGGGAACAAGTGTTACCGGGCGCAGTTTGATAGAGTATAACAAGAAGTATTCTCCCCATCTGCGCATCAGATATTCCATGCTTAATCTCAAGCAGGATGATACCTTCCTCAACATCCCTCTTTTCCTGGCGGATAGAACTGAGCAGCTGATAGGATATGTGCAGTAGGGCATATGGTAAAGTAGGTTAAAAGTAATATAAAGAACGTGTATATAGCAAAAATGCTTAGTTTGCTATCGAAGCAGGCTTCGTTGGTCATTGCAATAGGCTTCATCTGCCATTGAAATAGGCTTCATCTGCCATTGAAATAGGCTTCATTTGACGATGAAGTAAGCTTCATTTCAAATTGGTTTGACAAGCCTTTCTTTGTTTTAACCAAATACTATTCACAATCGTATTTATAATCTGCCGGGCCATCTGCATCAACTGGCCAGTCTGGATTCTGGGTAAGAGTACTCATGCTGGCAGCCTTCTCCAAATCCTCGATGATGGAGCGAGCCACCTCGTTTCGTGGGTAGCGCTTGCTTATTGAATTCGCGAACGGTCTTATAGTTCGAATTAAGTTAAATATTTATAAAAATTTTGGTTGAAAACTCGTAACTTACACATAATTAAATAAAAATGTGTACTTTTGCAGTCCGATTATTTGCGGGGATACGCTTAGAGTCCCCTGGGCAGTGTGTGTTAATAGCAATCTCCTGTGGCCGGGAATTGCGGTTAGTGAATCGCCTGTCTAAAAGTGAGTAAAAAGATTTAAAAACGTTTTTTAGTAGTAATTTAAAATGAACACATTAAGTTTCAAGACTATCTCCGTAAACAAGGAGACAGCTAAGAAAGAGTGGGTTGTAATCGACGCAACAGACCAAGTTGTTGGTCGTCTTTGCTCAAAGGTAGCAAAGTTGCTCCGCGGTAAGTACAAGCCAACTTTCACTCCACATGTAGATTGTGGTGACAACGTAATCATTATCAACGCCGCTAAGGTGGTATTCTCTGGCAAGAAGGAGACAGATAAGGTTTACACACGTTACACTGGTTATCCTGGTGGTCAGCGCTTCAATACTCCAGCTGAGTTGCGCACACGTCCTGATGGCATGGACAAGATTTTGCGTCATGCAGTAAAGGGTATGTTGCCAAAGGGCCGTTTGGGTCGTTCTCTGATGGACAACCTCTTCATTTACGATGGCACAGAGCACAAGCATGAGGCTCAGAAGCCAAAGGCAATTGATATTAACCAGTATAAATAATTAAGGTAGAATGGAAGTAATTAATGCAATTGGTCGCCGTAAGAGCGCTGTAGCTCGTGTATACCTCACAGAGGGTACCGGTAAGATCACAATCAACAAGAAAGATATTGAGACATATTTCCCATCAGCAATCCTTCGCTATGTAGTGAAGCAGCCATTGCAGTTGCTCGAGGCTGAGGGTAAGTATGATATTAAGGCAAACCTCGACGGCGGTGGTTTCACCGGTCAGAGCCAGGCTCTTCGCCTCGCTATTGCCCGCGCGCTCGTTAAGATCGACGCTGAGGACAAGAAGGCATTGAAGGATGCAGGCTTCATGACACGTGACTCACGTGCTGTAGAGCGTAAGAAGCCAGGTCAGCCAAAGGCTCGTCGTCGCTTCCAGTTCAGCAAGCGTTAATCTTATACATATTATTATATATATACAGATTATATATAGCTGAGCTAAAAAGTTTAGTATCTAAATCGGTGAGATTCCATTAATCGGGGACTACTCATCGACTGATCTAACATTAGATTCAAAAAGAAAGTAAACACAATTAAAAAGAAAAAACAATGTCAAGAACAAATTTTGACCAGTTACTTCAGGCAGGTTGCCACTTCGGACACCTCCGTCGCAAGTGGAATCCAGCAATGGCTCCTTACATCTTCATGGAGCGTAACGGTATTCATATTATCGACCTTAACAAGACCGTAGCCAAGGTAGACGAGGCTGCTGAGGTACTTAAGGGAATCGCCAAGTCAGGTAAGAAAATCCTGTTTGTCGCTACTAAAAAACAAGCTAAGGACATCGTAGCCGAGAAGGCTGCCTCTGTCAACATGCCTTACGTTATTGAGCGCTGGCCAGGTGGTATGCTCACTAACTTCCCTACAATCCGTAAGGCTGTCAAGAAAATGGCAAACATCGATAAGCTGATGAATGATGGTACATTCTCTAACCTTTCTAAGCGCGAGTTGCTTCAGGTAAGCCGTCAGCGTGCCAAGTTGGAGAAGAACCTTGGTTCTATCGCCGACCTGACTCGTCTTCCAAGCGCACTCTTCGTTATCGACGTAATGAAGGAGCACATCGCTGTTAAGGAGGCTAACCGTCTGGGTATTCCTGTATTCGGTATCGTAGATACTAACTCTGATCCTAAGAATATCGATTACATCATCCCTGCCAACGACGATGCAAAGGATTCAGTAGAGGTAATTCTCTCTGCTGTTTGCGGTGCTATCGCTGAGGGTCTTGAGGAGCGCAAGGCAGAGAAGGCTGATGAGAAGGCTGCTGCCGAGCAGAAGGATCAGCCTAAGAAGAAGGCTGCCCGCAAGGAAGAGGCTGCTGAGGCTGCTGAGTAATCAGGCAAAGGCTTAATAAGCTCTGAGCCATCATCCAGGAAAGGGGTGGCTCAGTGCTATAGCAACAAATAGAACATTAACTATTTTAATTAAAGAAAAATATTATGGCTGTTTCAATTGAAGATATCAAGAAACTTCGCGCTATGACAGGTGCCGGTCTTGCAGACGTAAAGAAGGCTCTGACAGAGGCTGAAGGTGATTTCGATAAGGCAAAGGAGTTGCTCCGTGAGCGTGGACTCGCTATCGCTGCAAAGCGTTCTGACCGCGAGACATCTAATGGTTGCGTTCTCGTTAAGAAGGTTAACGATTTCGCTGCTATCATCGCTCTCAAGTGCGAGACTGACTTCGTAGCTAACGGTGCTGACTTCATCAAGTTGACATCTGACATCCTCGACGCTGCTATCGCTGCCAAGGCTCACACTCTCGACGAGGTGAAGACTTTGAAGGTTGGCGAGTCTGATGCTCAGGCTGCTGTAACACAGCGCTCTGGTATCACAGGCGAGAAGATGGAGCTCGACGGCTACTGTGTTCTCGAGGGTGAGAACATCGAGGTTTACGACCATATGAACAAGCACACTCTGTGTACTATGGTTCAGCTCAACGAGAACAACGAGGAGGCTGGTCACAAGGTTGCTATGCAGGTGGCTGCTATGCGTCCTGTAGCTCTCGACGAGTCTTCTGTTTCTGAGGAGACTAAGAAGACAGAGCTCGAGGTAGCTGTGGCTAAGACCAAGGAAGAGCTCGTAGAGAAGGCTGTTAACGCAGCATTGAAGAAGGCTGGCATCAACCCAGCTCACGTTGACTCTGAGGATCACATCGAGAGCAACACCAAGAAGGGTTGGTTGACTCCTGAGCAGGCTGAGGAGGCTCGCAACATCAAGAAGACTGTAAGTGAGGAGAAGGCTGCTTCTTTGAACCCAACTATGATCCAGAACATTGCTAATGGTCGTCTGGCTAAGTTCTTCAAGGAGAACTGCCTCGTTGACCAGGAGTTCCAGTTCGGTGACGGTGACAAGCAGACTGTTGCTCAGTACCTCGCTTCTCAGAGCAAGGATCTCAAGATCGTTGCTTACAAGCGCTTCACTCTTGCTGCTGAGTAATCTGCTGTTGCGGACGAAATGCTTGGCATGGCAAGATTAATTTGACTTATAGTTAAATTAGAATATCAGGGAGTTATGGAGTCAAGGCTTACGCTTTGCTTCTAACTCCCATTTCTTTTTTATTGAACTTTAGCAAGTTCAGAAGTTATAGAAGTTTAAGAAGTTATGAAGATATTTGCCATAGGCATGAACTATGCCGAACACAATAAATCGCTACATGACACGTTATCTAAACCAGAGAGACCTGTCATTTTCACCAAAGCCGACTCGGCGTTGCTGAAGGATGGAAAACCATTCTTCATCCCTGATCATCTGGGACGTATAGAGTACGAGACAGAGTTGGTGGTTCGCATCTGCAGGTTGGGAAAGACCATCCCGCAGCGCTTCGCCCACAGATATTATGATGCGGTGACGGTAGGAATCGATTTCACAGCCCGTGAGATGCAGAAGAGGCTGCGTGAGGCTGGCCAGCCATGGGAACTTGCCAAGGGCTTCGATGGTTCGGCGGCGATAGGTACATGGATGGATGTGCAGAAGTTTCGCGACATACAGGCCATTCGTTTCCATCTCGACATCAATGGCAAGACAGTACAGGAAGGTTGCTCCAGCGATATGTTCTACAAGGTGGATGAGATTATCTCTTATATCAGTCAGTACTTCACGCTGAAGACGGGCGACTTGCTTTATACAGGCTGTCCTACCGGTTGCGGACCTGTCAGCATTGACGACCATCTCGAAGGTTATCTTGAAGACTGGAAGGTGCTCGACTTCAATTGCAAGTAGTTACATTTGCAAACAACCCGATGAAAGTTGTTCGTAAGGTTTTCAGAGTAAGTGCTTTTAACAAGCCACTCGAAAGGACAGTACGGGTTTACAGAACAGGGCGGTGGAATTTATCTTCCGCCTCATAAGAAACAAGTTTGTTATTCCAAGATATGACGAATAAAAGAGTTAGGATATTTTTCGTGTGGATAGCCTTGCTGGTTCTTGCTCTGCCGGCAAAGGCACAGCAGCGGTTCTTCAACTTGACAGCCGACGAGGTCAAGGTCGACTCTGTGTTGCCACATTTTCTCTATTCCATTCCTTTGCCCGAAAACTATCAGGACTCCGTCTACACCGTCTCGGTGAAATATCCAGAATATATGGATATGACCGTGAGCGATGTGGCCAACTACAATCGCATATCCGGTGCAGCCCTGCCTTCGCAGGTGCCTCTTAGTCAGAATATCTCCGTGAGCAGAAGGAAAGGATATCTTGTGGTTTCCTTCTGTCCATTGGTTTTCCGCAACAATAAATATCAGATGCTGGTGAGTTTCATGCTCGATGTCAAGGCAAAGGCCGTGAAGAACAGCGTGCTGCGCCAACGCAAGAACGACAAGGCTTATGCCTCGGCAGCCGACATCTATGCCGAACATTCTTTACTTGCCTCGGGCAAGTGGGCAAAGATAAGAGTCAGCTCTTCAGGTGTTTACCAGCTTACCGATGCCACGGTTCGTCAGGCAGGCTTCTCCAATATCAATAAGGTGAAGATTTATGGCTATGGCGGCAATCTGCAGAACGAGGCACTTTATGCCAACGACCTGGCCCGCACCGATGATTTGAAGGAAGTGCCCCAGTGTGTCGTAGGCGGAAAACATCTGTTTTATGCCAAGGGTCCTGTCAGCTGGACGTCCAACTCATCGACTGTCCGCCGACGCAATCCTTATTCCGATTACGGTTATTATTTTATTACCCAGAGCGACGAGGAGCCTGCCACGGTCGACTCGGCAACCTTTGTCTCCTCTTTCTATCCGTCGCCCGATGACTATCATTCGCTTTACGAGGTCGATGGCTACAGCTGGTATAATGGCGGACGAAATCTCTTCGACCCAACGCCCATCAGCGTGGGCGGCAGTCAGCAGGTAGTGATCACCAACACCACTGGCAGTCAGAAAGGACGCCTTACCGTCAATGTCTCGGCAGGAGGAAATAACCAAATACGCATTCTGCTCAACGGCAAGGAGTTGGGAACCCTGAATGTGCCCATTCTGCAGTATTGCAAGGCAGGGCAGGCAGGCGGCACCTATTCGCTCGACAATCTTAGAATAGATGCCAAGGACACCGTCACCATCGTGAATGTGAGCGGTGAGACAGCCCGTCTTGACTATGTGTCGATGGCTTGGGAAAAGGCGATTCCTTTGCCCAACCTCTCAGGAAGTCATCCTGCTGCGACCTATGTGAAAAATATAGCTAACCAGGACCTCCATGCTGATGGACAAGCCGATTTGGTTATTATCATTCCTGCCTCAAGGACACTACTCAAGCAGGCACAGCGCCTTAAAGAATTTCACGAGAGTCATGACGGTATGCGGGTGAATATAGTTGCCGCCGACCAACTGTACAATGAGTTCTCGAGTGGCACACCCGATGCCAATGCCTATCGTCGCTATCTCAGAATGTTGCAGGACAGAGCTGCAACAGAGGCCGACATGCCTAAGTATCTGTTGCTCTTTGGCGACTGCGTTTGGGACAACCGCATGCTCACAGCCGACTGCAAGCGGTTTGATCCAGACGATTACCTTCTCGTCTATGAGAGCGAGAACTCATTTAGCGAGACAGTCTGCTATGCAGGTGACAGCTGGATGGGCATCCTGGCCGAAGGTGCAGGTTCCGACGCACGACGTGAGCTGCAGGACGTTGGCGTGGGCCGATTCCCGGTAACCACAGTAGCCGAGGCGAAGATCATGGTCGACAAGACCATCAATTACAGCAAGAATCAGAATGGCGGAGCCTGGCAGAACACCATCATGTTCATGGGTGACGATGGAAATGACAATATTCACATGAAGGATGTCGACTCTGTGGCCAATAGCGTAGGCAGGGATTATCCCAATTTCCTGATCAAGAAAGTGATGTGGGACGCCTATACCCGTGAGAGTTCAGCCACTGGCAATACATATCCAGAGGTGAGCAAGATCATCCGTCAGCAACAGGCCAACGGAGCCTTGGTCATGGACTATGGAGGGCATGGCAGCGCCACCCTCATCTCGCACGAGTCAGTACTTGGACTGAGCGATTTTAGCGAGTCGCGCACCTCCAATCTGCCATTGTGGGTGACAGCAGCCTGTGACATTATGCCTTTCGACGGCGTAACGGAAACAATAGGCGAGTCAGCCGTGCTCAACGAGAAGGGCGGAGCCGTAGCTTTCTATGGAACGGCCCGTACCGTTTTCACATCCGCCAACAAATACATCAACCATGCTTTCATGAAGCGTGTCCTCTCCCTGCAGGACGGCAAGCCCATTGCTTTAGGCGAGGCTCACCGACTGGCGCAGAACGATGTGATGTTGGGAACCAACCGTTATCCGACCCCTACCCGGGAAGACCCCAACAAGACGAGTCCCGAACAGGACAATTCCGAGAACCACCTGCAGTATTCGCTGTTGGGCGATCCAGCCCTGTCGCTCAATCTTCCTACAGCCCAGGTTGTGGTCGACGAGATCGACGGCGTGGCTGTCGGTTCAGGAACGATGCCTACGGTCAAGGCTGGATCTGTGATCAAGATGAAAGGACATGTGGCAGGAGTAGAAGGATTCAATGGTGTGGTGACAGCAACGGTGCGCGACACTCAGGAAGAGATAACCTGTAAGCTGAACAACACCAGCGGTGACGGCGCAGAGGTGGCGTTCAAGTATTTAGACCGCACCAAGACGCTCTATCATGGTTCGGACAGCATTCGCAACAGCAGTTTCGAGCTGACGTTTGCCGTGCCCAAGGACATCAACTATGCCGATGGTCAGGGAATGATCAATCTCTATGCCCTGAATACCGATAAGACCATCAGAGCCAATGGCTTCTGCGACCAGTTTATTGTGGGAGGAAGTGCCGAGGCAAAGAACGATTCGGTAGGCCCTTCCATCTATTGCTATCTCAACTCGCCTTCGTTTGTTGATGGTGGAAATGTGAACAGCACGCCTTATTTTGTGGCAGAGATCAAGGATAAGGACGGCATCAATGCAGCCGGCAGCGGAATAGGTCACGACCTTCAGCTCGTCATCGATGGCGACATGGCGAAGACCTATACGCTCAACAACAATTTCTGCTACGATTTCGGAACCTATACCAGTGGCTCCACCTTTTATAGTATTCCCGAGTTGGAGGAAGGACCTCACAGACTGCAGTTCCGCGCATGGGACATTCAGAACAACAGCTCTACAGCCGTGCTTCACTTCAACGTGGTGAAAGGTTTGCGTCCGCAGCTCTTCAACATCGGCGTGACCAACAATCCAGCCCGTACTTCCACCACGTTCATCATCAGTCATGACCGTATGGAGAGCAACATGGATGTAGTCATCGAACTCTTCGATGCGGCAGGCAGACAGATGTGGCGTCATGCCGAGAGCGGAGTATCGGCTACGGGCAATTATACGGTCGACTGGGATTTGTCGGTAGATGGTGGCCGCCCCCTGCAGACGGGCGTCTATCTCTATCGTGTCAAAGTGTCGTCGGAAGGCAGCAGCTATGTGTCGAAGACGAAGAAGCTCATTGTCATCAGCAACAGATAAGACAGGCGATAAAACAATAACAGAACTTCTATAATTTCAGAACCCAGCGAAAGTTGAGAAAATAAGAGGATATTAACAACAAATAAGGCGCACGGCAAAATAAAAAGGCTGCTTCTGCGTTTTATTTTAGGCAACAGAATAATAAACCACAAAGAAGATATGAACAAAGCATTCAGAATATTACTGGCGGTGCTCATGGTGCAGCTCTCTCTGCAGGCGAGTGCTCAGGAAAAGGAGGATCTTTTCAATCCAGTCAACTATGCGGTCGTTTCGCAGACCATAGCTCCTGATGCCCGTGGCGGCGGTCTGGGAGACGTGGGTGCGGCAACCGACCCTGATGTCAACTCTCAGTACTGGAACCCCGCCAAATATCCTTTCTGTATCTCGCGTGCAGGAGTGGCGCTCAACTTCACACCTTGGCTTCGCTCGTTGGTCAACGATATGAACCTTGCCTATTTGGCAGGCTATTACCGCATTGGCGACCACAGCGCCGTGTCGAGTTCGTTGCGCTATTTCAATCTGGGTAAAGTCTACACCTCTTACGAGGGAGCCGAGTCGGGAGAAGGAACCACTATCAATCCTTACGAGATGTCGCTCGATGTAGCTTACTCGCTGATGCTGAGCGAGACATTCTCACTCTCTGCCGCTTTGCGCTGGATTTATTCCGACATGCGTTTTGATGAGCGCGAGGACAATTCTCCCGCTTCTGCCTTCGCTGCCGATATTGCAGCCTATTATCAGAACTATATCAACATCGGCCAGCGTGAGTGCCAGTTGGGTATCGGTCTCAACATTTCCAACATCGGTAGTAAGATCAAGTTTAGCGGCAATGAGTACAGCGAGTTCTTGCCAGCCAACCTCCGATTGGGTGCCTCGCTGATGATACCTATCGACGAGTACAACCGCCTCACTATTGCAGCCGATGCCAACAAACTGTTGGTACCTACCGTTCCCAAGCAGGAAGAGGGCGAGGACAATTCTGAATACGAAGACCGCGTGCATCGCGAGTATAATGATATTTCAGCTATCCGAGGCATTTTCAAGAGTTTCGGCGATGCGCCAGGCGGATTCAAGGAAGAGCTGCAGGAGATTTACTATGGCGTAGGAGCAGAGTACACCTATAATGACAAGTTCTCGCTCCGTGCAGGCTATCATCACGAAGCCGAGAACAAGGGCAACCGCAAGTACTTTACCGTCGGTGCCGGTTTCAAGATGAGTGTGTTCCAGCTCGATGCCGGTTATGTAGTAGCCACCGCCAAGAGCAATCCGCTCGACCAGACGTTGCGCTTTTCGCTCACCTTTGATATGGACGGCATCAAGGACCTGTTCAAGAGAAGATAAACCCCAAAATGATGAATATTCGAGTAGGATTCGGCTATGATGTCCACAAGTTGGTGGCAGGGCGCGAGCTTTGGCTTGGCGGCATCAAACTAAATTACGAGTTGGGCTTGTTGGGGCACAGCGATGCTGATGTGCTGATACATGCCATTTGTGACGCACTCTTGGGAGCAGCCAATATGCGCGATATCGGCTATCATTTCCCTGACACTTCGGCCGAGACGCTGAATGTTGATTCCAAGATATTGCTTCGCAAGACCATCGGACTGATAGCCACCAAGGGTTATCAGGTGGGCAACATCGATGCCACGGTGTGTGCAGAGCGCCCTAAACTCAACCCTCATGTGCCAGCCATGAAAGCCTGTCTGGCAGAAGTGATGAACACCGACGAGGACAACATCTCCATCAAGGCAACCACTACCGAGAAGCTGGGTTTCACGGGCAGAATGGAAGGAATTTCGGCTTATGCCACGGTTCTCATAGTGAAAGCTTAACGACCGTTAATGGATGCTTAAAATGTGTTGTGTTCGGGCACATTTGGTTGATTTATATCAAATAAACACTAAAATCTATCATTTTCCTTTCAAAATGTTTGGTGATATAGCAAAAAATGTTGTATCTTTGCATCGTCAAAAGGTTAATAGATTGTTTAGGTTAGTAGTAATAGATTTAGGTTTTTAGTTATTAGGTTTTAAGGTAGATTGTTTAACAGATAACAAAGGGGATCGTGAGATTGCCTTTGGATTAGAAATTTAAAAGTTAAACATAATGATACGCTGCAGCTCGTTGAGAGTTGCAGCGTGTTTTTTTTAGTGACACTTATCATTTTGTAGTGTCTTTTGTTTTGTGTTTTCCCCAAATAGCATTATCTTTGCACATGTGTAAGATTGCATACGTCCTGCCGTGTCGAGCCGGGCAAGCATGCAGTCGAATATTAAAACAAGCAAACGATGCGAGTACTCATAGTAAATACAAGCGAGCAGACCGGTGGCGCCGCAGTAGCAGCCAACCGTCTGATGGATGCTCTTAACAACAATGGAGTTAAGGCCAAGATGTTGGTGCGCGATAAGGAGACAGAGTCGATCACGGTGGCTCAAATGCCCCGTTCCATCTTCGGACAGTGGCATTTCCTGTGGGAGCGTTGGTGTATCTTCTGGCACATGCGCTTCTCCAAGCTTCATCTCTTCGACGTCGACATCGCCAATTCGGGTTACGACATAACGGACTTGCCTGAGTTCAGGGAGGCTGACATCATCCATCTGCACTGGATCAATCAGGGCATGCTCTCATTGGGTTCCATCCGCAAGATACTCAAGAGCGGAAAGCCCGTGGTGTGGACCATGCACGACATGTGGCCAGCCACCTCGCTGTGCCATCTCACCATGGGGTGCAACAAGTTCCGCAGCGGTTGCGCTAAGTGCAAGTATCTGCCTTCGGGAAACTTTTGGGGCGATTTGGCAGCCAAGGTGTGGCGTCGCAAGCAGAATCTCTACAGGCAGAACAACATCCTCTTTGTGGCTTGCAGCAAGTGGCTGGCAGGCGAGGCGAAGTCGAGTCTGCTTCTCTCCGGGCAGAAAGTGGTAAGCATCCCCAATCCCATCGACTCCCGAGTATATTGTCCAGCCGATCGTCAGGAAGCCCGCACCCGTGCCATCCTGCCAGCCGACAAGCGCATCATCCTCTTCATAGCCCAGCGAGCCACCAATCCCTACAAGGGCATGAATTATCTTATGGAAGCCTGCCAGCAGCTGGCAGACAAATATCCCGAGATGCGCGACAACACCTGTGTCGCCATCCTTGGCGGCCATAGCGAGGAACTGGAGGGCAAGTTGCCCTTCCCGTCCATCTCGTTGGGATACGTGAGCGACGACCGTCGCATCGCCGATATTTATCGTTCGGCAGATGTCTTTGTGCTTCCCTCGCTTTCCGAGAATCTGCCCAATACCGTCATGGAGGCGATGGCTTGTGGTGTGCCCAGCGTAGGTTTCAAGGTAGGCGGCATTCCCGAGATGATAGATCATCGCAAGAACGGTTATGTGGCCAACTATCGTGATGCAGCCGATCTGGCGGAAGGAATCCACTGGGTGCTCTTCGAAGCCGATGCCGACGAGGTGCGCAGCAACTGTCTGCACAAGGTGTCGTCCAGCTATTCGCAGCACGTCGTGGCACTCAAGTACATCGAAGTCTACAATCAGGCGATGGCCTATAAAAACTACCGTATATGATCAAATTCACCATCATTACCTGTACCTATAACGCAGAACGGGTGCTGCAGCGAACCCTCGACAGCGTGAAGAAACAAACCTATTGCAGCATCGAGCACATCATCATGGACGGAGGCTCTTCCGACAAGACCCTGTCCATGGTAAGAGCCTACCAGCACAAGATAAGCAAGGGCGAGAATGCCCACGACATCGTTGTCGTGTCGGAGCCCGATCGAGGACTCTACGATGCGATGAACAAGTCGATAGACCGTGCCACGGGCGACTATTTAGTGTTTCTCAATGCAGGCGACGTGTTTCCATCTGCCGAAACATTGGAGTATGTAGCAGGTTGTGTGGGTGAAGGTGAAGTGCTTCCTGGTGTGCTCTATGGCGATACCGACATTGTAGATGCAACAGGGCGCTTTCTGCATCATCGACGTTTGCAGCCACCTGCTCACCTGTCTTGGCGTTCGTTTCGTTGGGGTATGTTGGTTTGCCATCAGTCATTCTATGCCCGTACCGACTTGGCAAAAGGCATCCATTATAATCTCGATTATCGTTTCTCTGCCGATGTAGACTGGTGCATACGTGTGATGAAAGAGTCTGCAAGGCTTCACCTGCCATTGCGCAATGTGGGTGCTGTCATCACCCATTATCTCGATGGAGGTATGTCGGTGCAGAACCATCGTGCTTCTCTTCGTGAGCGCTTCGAGGTGATGCGCACCCATTACGGGCTGCTCACTACGCTCTTTGTTCATGCCTGGTTTGTGGTTCGTAGCATCTTCAAAAGATAAGAGTTTCCTTCGTGATTTTATCTCGATAGTAAGAGTCCATCCTAATGATGAATATTCTCTGTGTTCATCATCGGGATGGGCTTTTTTGTGTGTTGTCTGATGGCAGATTTCGAGTTTGACCACTTTGACCATGACCACTTTGACCACAATAAAAAATCAGGCTCACCCCTTATGGAGCGAGCCTGATTGTATTAGATTTTCCTGTCACG
>OGDF01001605.1_pt1 | contig 32818 bp, 22 predicted proteins | sample 1570141 | NCBI WGS metagenome assembly OGDF01 (sample SAMEA4370581, study PRJEB24528) | human gut metagenome | reverse complement strand
CATCTGACGAAAAATCCATTCGCCAGCCGACCACCTCATTTGTGCGGTGTTACCTAAAATCAGTGTAGCGGATACACCTTCAGCCCCTCCGCGCCAGCGATGCTGACCGTTTTCGTCAGCAAATCCCCTTCCGCTTCCAGCGCCGCCCAGAATGTGCCGCCGTTCGCGAACACCTCGATGACACCGCGGTCGAGAATCACGCGAATCGGCTCATTGACGTACAGATGCGCGTCTACCGCATCCTGCCCCAGCACAGGCTGAATGTGCAGACGTGCATTCTCCGCCGTCAGCACCGTACCGTCGATGGTCAGCGTCAGCGGCTGATTCGGCTTGCAGCGGAAAAGCAGCTCACACGGCGTGTCCGCCAGCGGGAATTCTGCCGAATCGCTCCTGCGCGGCAGGAAGAGCGGCTCGCCGCGCACAGCATCCAGTTCCCGCACGGGCTGGAAGGCAAGGCGGATACCGTCGGACGTGCGGCGCAGGGAAAGCTCCGCCGGAATCGCCATCATGCTGTGGAAACCACGCGTGTCATCCTTCATCCGCAGCCATGCGACGCTGATGACGCGCTCAGGCACGTTCGCGTAGGTCTGTGCGGCGTAGGGGAGGCGGGTCGCATAGGCCATCAGGACGGGCGTTTCGGGCGTGAAGCGGAATCCGTCAAACGCACCGAGCATGTAGTAACCATCCGCAGACCAGAACACCCACTTGTCAGCGCCGTCGATGGGCAGGCGGAACAGGTCGGGACACTCCCACATGCCGTCGGCATTCAAGCGGCTGGCTTCCGTCCAGTGGAGCAGGTCAGGGGAGCGGAAAATTGCAAATTCGCTGCCGTCGAGGTACAGCACCATGATGTACGCGGCGGATTCGGGATGATAGAAAACCTTCGGGTCGCGGTTTCCCCCGGCGATGTGCGGCAGAAGGAACGCGTCGGAGCGGGTGAGCGTTTCGCCGCCGTCGCGGGAAATCATTAGGCGCTGCGTGTGCAGATTCCCTGCCTGCTTTGACCATTCGTTCGACCCGCCCGCCGCGGTGTAGTAGAACAGCAGCGTGTTTTTTCCCAACCCGGACGCATTTTCCGCGTCACAGAACGCGCTGCCCGAATAGACCGTGCCGGTGTCATCGGGCGCGGCAGCAACGGGGCGGTGCGTCCAGTGCAGCAAATCGCGGCTGACGGCGTGCCCCCAGTGCATATTCCCCCAATTCAGCCCGAACGGATTCCACTGGTAGAACAGGTGGTATGCCTCGCCGACGCGAATCAGACCGTTCGGGTCGTTGTGCCAGCCGAACGGGGGCGTGAAGTGCAGCAGCGGGCGCGCATCCGGCGCGTACACCGGGGGTTCGTCGGAGACAGAAATGCCGGACAGCAGGGCATCATCCGCATCACTGGAGAGAACTTCCAGCGTCTGGCGGAACCACGCGGACGCATCCATGCAGCCGACGAAATCAGCGTCATCCGGCGCACAGAGGCGAACATCCGCCTCCTGAACTTTCCGCCCGGCAAGCAAGAAATGCAGCTTGCAGAGGGGCGCATCGCGGCGCGTCGGGAAGAGCAGAAACGGGGCAGTAATCGAAATCATCATCGGAAAACGACCTCCTTACAGCAGATTGTAAAGGCGAAAAGGGCGGATGTCAAGGCTTTATGCGTGCGGTTTGCATTTTTGTTCTGAAATTTTCCCGAAACGCCTCTTGACGAAAGCGCACGAAACAGCTACAATAAAGTGTCTTAATGTGTTCTGACGGAGCGAAAGGGGTTAGGGACATGAGCACGAAGTTTATTTTTGTCACTGGCGGCGTTGTTTCCTCGCTGGGCAAGGGCATCACGGCGGCGTCACTGGGGCGTCTGCTGAAATGCCGCGGTCTGCGCGTTTCCATCCAAAAATTTGATCCGTATATTAACGTTGACCCCGGTACGATGAGTCCGTATCAGCACGGCGAAGTGTTCGTGACGGACGACGGCGCGGAAACTGACCTCGACCTTGGTCACTACGAGCGCTTTATTGACGAATCCCTGACGCAGGCGGCAAACGTGACCTCCGGCCGCGTCTACAAGACCGTTATCGACCGTGAGCGGCAGGGCGGCTACCTCGGTGCGACGATTCAGGTCATCCCGCACATCACCGACGAAATCAAGCGCAACATCCTCCTTGTCTCCAAGCAGGAAAACGCGCCGGACGTGGTGATTACCGAAATCGGCGGCACGGTTGGCGACATTGAGAGCCAGCCGTTCCTTGAGGCTATCCGCCAGATGCGCGCGGAAGTTGGCTTTGAAAACAGCCTGTATATTCACGTTACCCTCATCCCCTTCCTGAAGGCGGCGGGTGAGCTGAAAACGAAGCCCACGCAGCACTCTGTCAAGGAACTCGGCGGCATCGGCATCAGCCCGGACATTCTTGTTTGCCGCTGTGAACACGAAGTGCCCGCTGAAGTGCGCGCGAAGATTGGCCTGTTCTGCAACTTGCCGGCGGACCGCGTGTTCCAGAACCTGAATGCCCGCTCCATCTATGAAGTGCCGCTGATGCTGCACAAGGAAGGGCTGGACGAGAAAGTCTGCCAGCTGCTGGGACTGACGGGCTTGAGCTGTGACTTGACCGAGTGGGAGACCATGGTTGAGCGCCAGCTGAACCCCATCCGCGAGACGACGATTGCCCTTGTCGGCAAGTACGTCGAGCTGCCGGATGCGTACCTGTCCATTGTCGAGGCGCTGACGCACGGCGGCATTGCGCATCAGGCGAAGGTACACATCAAGTGGGTGCAGTCGGCGGATTTGACGCAGGAAAACGTGGCGGAGGCGCTGGAAGGCTGCCACGGCATCCTCGTGCCGGGCGGATTTGGCCAGCGCGGCTTGGAGGGCAAGATGATTGCTATCCAGTACGCCCGTGAGCACAAGATTCCGTTCCTTGGCATTTGCCTGGGGATGCAGATGGCGGTTATCGAATACGCCCGCAACGTGCTGAACCTGCGCGGCGCAAGCTCCACCGAGCTTGACCCCAACACACTCTACCCGGTGATTGACCTGATGGCTGATCAGAACCTCGACATGCTGGGCCACACGATGCGTCTGGGCAAGTATCGCTGTGCGCTCAAGCATGACACGAACAGCTACAAGGCGTATGCGCAGGAGGAAATCTGGGAGCGCCATCGCCATCGCTATGAATTTAACAATGATTATCTGACCCGCTTTGAAGAGGGCGGAATGACCATTGCGGGCAAGAACCCTGACCGCAATCTGGTGGAGATTGTTGAGATTCCCGACCATCCGTGGTATGTGGCGGTACAGTTCCATCCGGAATTGAAGAGCCGTCCGAACCGTCCGCATCCGCTGTTCCGCGATTTTGTCGGCGCGGCGATCAAGCATCAGGAGCAGGTTTAACAAGCAAAAGCGGCGTTTCCAGCAATGGGAGCGCCGCTCTTTTGGAATTACGGGGTCGGTTTTGCCGCGATAAATTCCAGTAACATAGTTGGCGAAGGGCGAAGGGGTCAAGGGGGCGACCGCAAAGCCCCCTTGTCGCGCTCGCAGGCGCGAAATCCCTGCAACAAGAAAAATCAAGCCGCTTAGATGTGGATGCGAAGCAGTCCAGAGGGCGACCGCAAAGCCCTCTGGTCGCCTCCGCAGAGGCGAAACCCATGCAACAAAAAAGACCAGCAGCAAGAGAACCATTTCTCTCGATGCTGGTCGGTCGCGCCCATTTGGCGCGACAATGTGCGAGTGGTAGGTAAAGCAAGTTGGGGGCGCATCTGCGGATGCGCAAAGTTACTGGCAGGGACGCTTCGCTGCCTGCACCTTTGTTGGGGGCTTCCTTGGAGTTGAGCGCCCGAAAAACAGTTGGGGCGTTGCCCCAAACCCCACAAGGGAGCTCCGCCCCTTGACCCTGCAAGGGGCAGACGAAAAGGGACGAAGTCCCCCCTTGACCCTTTTTTTTGCAGCCATACTTGGTCGCTTTTCCCTTCACCTTGGGTTAAGTGGCTTTTTATTTTCCACCCAGCAATTTATTCAGCGGGCTGCGATACACCGAAATCGCCTTTGCCGGGCACATCTCCTGACAGCAATAGCACCGAATACACTTCTTGTAGTCGTATTTCGCTTTTTTGCCATGCCCGCTGTGTACCGCCTTCTCCGGCACAGGGCACGCCTCCTGACACACCCCGCACCCGATGCACTTCTTCAAATCCACCTTCGGGCGGTGCTGCAAAAACGGCAGCAGCGGCATCAGCTTCGGCAATAGGCCCTTCTTCATCGTGCCGCGGAACACGTCAAACTGCGCATTGCCGTACTTTTCCCGCGCCTGCGATACCGTCAGCACCCCGTCCGGCGTGAGCACATCAATCAGCCCTTCGTCCATCACGCCGATGCCGCCCTTCGCGCCGCGCACGCAGGTGGGGACAGTCGCCGGGTCGAGGTGGATGAGCGCGGCGTACACCGTGTCCAGCGCAACGGGGTCGGCGGAGAAGAGCAGCACGTTCATCGCAATCGGCGTGCCGGAGGTTGGGCCGTTGCCTTCCATCGCGATGATGCCGTCCATGATGTGCAGGCGCGGGCGGACGCAGCGGTGCAGGTCGGTCAGCATATCCGCGAAAACCCAGCTGTCGGGGTACGCGGCGTGTCCAGCCGCCTTGTTGACCCCGGTGATGCAGCCGTACAGGTTCTTGACTGCGCCCGTGATGCGCTCCAGCGCGTGGGTTTTCATCTTGCAGATGTTGATCATCGCGTCGGCATCCTGCACGCCCTTGCAGAGGTAAAACGACTTTGCCGTGTGTCCGTCGGGGAAGGGAACGACACTGCCAGAGAAGAAATCCGCCATTTCTACGCCGTAGCGCTTGGCGGCCTCCGCAATGCCGGATGCCTGCGCCGCCTTGTCGGGCGAGGTGGTCGGGTTGCCGGGGCTGTCGCCGTAAGACAAATGCGTATAGCCGCTTTCGCGCAGCAGGCGGCAGACGGCGGAGAACACGGCGGGGTGCGTCGTAATCGCCTTCTGCGGCAGGGCGCGGGAGAGCAGATTCGGCTTGAGCAGAATGCGCTCTTCGGGCTGCACAAAGCGGGCAATGCCGCCGAGCAAATCAACGCCCTGCAAAACAGCGGTATCCACCGCGGCTTGATCATAAGTGGCAATCGGAATCAGCGCGACGGGATGCTTCTCCATGCGCAAAATCCTCCTTGATGAAAAGCATTGCCCCCATTATACACCGCGGAAAAAGAAAAATCCACGATTTTCTGGGTGCAATCCTGATTTTTGCTTGCAATTTTTACAATTGACAGGCTTTCAGGGGTTGAGATTATCCGCCGTTTAGGGTATAATGGGGGTATGCCTGAGCGCAACTAACGGAGCAAAGGAGTAAAGACGCTTTGGATCAGAATAATTATCAGGATAGATCCGTGCAGCAGCCAGCTGCCGAAGAAAAGACCACGCCGCGCCGCCGCCGCGCAGATATGTACCAGCAGCAGGGGAACGCGGCAAATGTGACGAACACGGAAACGGCGAAGCCCGCCGTGGAAGATGTGTCGGGCACGACGCAGAAGATGCCGCCGATTCGCAGCACCTTCCAGCGCAATGCGGAGGCTGGGGAGACGAAACAGGTGAAGCCGGTCGCGCCGGTCGCACCGGTCGCGGAAAAGCCCAACGCGCCGTTTGGGCAGAATCGGAGTGTGAATATCCCGACGCCCGGTGTGCCGCGCCCGGATGCCTCGCGCACGAGCCTGCCGCCGATGCGTCAACCGCAGAATGTCATCCGCCGCCCGGTTAAGCTGGACGGCATGGGCGAGGTGAAATCCGCCGCGGAACGACAGGAGGAAGCCCGCCAGCGCACGAACCTGAACATGGAGCACGCAGGCGCGTCCTCGCGTCGGAATCACTTGCAAAACGAGTTCGCGCGCCCGCAGGAGGACGTGGAAGAGGAAGCGCCGCGCGGCAAGAAGAGCGCGCTGGCGGTGGTGATTGCCATCGTGCTGGTGATTGGCCTGCTTGTGGTGGGGCTTCTGCTGATTCCGGACAGCAATACCGGCTTCCTGGGCAACCTGAAGCGCACGATTACCGCGCCGCTGACCGGCCGCACGCAGACGCAGGCTGTCGCACCGACGGCATCGAGCTTCACTGCGTCGATCACCTCGTCCACCGCGCCGTATCAGATTACCTTCAACCTCGTCACCAGCAACAATGTCACGGACGTGCGCGTGGTGGATGAAAACGGAAATCCCTTTGACACGGTGACGCTGATGAGCCAGTCCAACACCGATAACACCGTCGTCTGGATTTTCACGCTGACGACCGCTGACGCCTACTCCGGCGTGATTGAGGCAGAAATGCTCAGCAATGAAGCGTGGATTCCGACCGGGTTCCGGCAGACGGTTTCGCTGGGCGGAAATAGCCCTGCGTCCATTTCCAACCTGCCGACGAATTTCTCCACAGCCGCAAACAATCCGGCTCAGCCGGATGCTCACGAACTGACCGCCGATTCCACCACGGAACCGACGGTCAGCCCTGCAATGGCGGAGAATACGCAAAATTTGGCGCTGACGATTTCGACGGAAGCGCCGACGGAAGCGCCGACCGAAAATCCGACCGAGAATCCGACGGAGGAACCCACGGAAGAGCCGACGCCAACCCCGACGGCGACCCCCACCCCGAGCCCGACGCCCACGCCGAGCCCGACGCCTACGCCTACGCCGACCCCCACCCCTGAACCAGTGGACGGCACGCTGACGATGCTCATGCGCGGCGTGAACGCGGCAGTGGCGTACCAGATTGTCAGCGAGGACGGCAAAACGACCCGCACGGGCTACCTGACTGATGGCGAGACGGTGGAGGAAGCCGACCTCTTCCACGGGACATACGCCGTCACGGTGACGCTGCCGGAAGGCACGCTGCTGACGGGTGTGAACGGCTGGCCGAACCTGCAGAAGGGTCAGGCACAGTGGCTGGTGAACATTCAGGCGATGCAGACCAGCCGCTATGAACTGGATCTGACGCTCAGCGGCGGCATGACCGGCAGCATCGACGACCTGTCTGCCCCGGCGGAAGTGACGATTTCCGGCCAGCGGATGAGCGAACAGATGACGGTCAGCGGCGTGTTTGCGCTGAACGACCTGTATCCTGATACTTATCAGATTACGGCAGCCCTGCCGCGCGGCTTGTATGACACCGAGGGCTGGACGCTCAGCACGACCGATACGGGCGTGACGGCGAGCATTCTGGTGGAAATCGGCGCGGGCGAAACCGTTGTGCTGCCGGCGCTGGCGAACCATGCCACCGGCGACGCTTCCGGCGTGGTGCTGGGGCTGGACGGTCAGCCGATGAGCGGCGTGCAGGTGCAGCTGGTCAATCAGGCGGGCGAAGTCGCGGCGGAAGCGGTGACGGATGAAAACGGCGCGTGGCAGGCAGAGTTCCTCGAATACGGGACGTACGTCGTCCGCTATGATGCGGGCGTGACCCTTGCCAACGGTGCGCTCGTCATTAGCGACGAACCCGCGACTGTGACCGCGAAGGCGGCGAATCCGGCGGCGCTGACCATCCACGCTTTCCGCGACAACGATAACAACGGTTCACGCGGGAAGTACGAGGAAGGCGTGTCCGGCGCGACGATGAGCCTCATCACCGAAGTCAACGGCGTGGAGGTTGTTGTGGCATCCGGCGAAACGGACAAGAACGGTGAAGTGTCGCTGGCTGTGCCGGCGGGGACGTACGTCCTGCGCAGCGAGTTGCCCGCGGGCTTCGGCCATGGTGCGCACGGCAAAAATGTCAGCGCGAACATGTCCATCATGGATGAAACGACCGAACAAGTGCAAAGCAGCGTGCCGCTGACCCTCGAAGCCGGTTCTGTGACCGACGTGGGCGTCGGCGTGATGACGATGGCGGCGCTGCAGGGCCTTGTGTGGCTGGATGAAAACGACGACGGCGTGTATCAGGACGGTGAACCCGGTCAAGCGGGCATCAAAATCCGCGCCGTCGGCGTGAAAAACGGCTTGATGTACGAAACCGAGAGCGGCGAGGACGGCAAATTCTACATCGGTCAAATGCGCTACGGCACATACAATGTCGAATACAGCCTGCCGGACGGCTTGGTGTTTGCGCGATATAGCCAGACGGGCGGTAATCGCCGCTCCATCATCACCAGCGAATTCAAGCGCTCCGAAACGGATCAGGTGATTCTTGAACGCGGTGACTTGGAGGAAGTCCTCCTTGGCGTGATGAAGGGCTCTGACATCAACGGCATCTGCTTCCTGGATGAAAACAACAACGGCGTGTACGACGAGGGCGAAAAGACGCTGGAAGGCGTGAAGGTCGTCCTGTACCGTCAGGCCATCGGCAAGGAGCTGCTGAACACCGTCTCCGACGAGAACGGGCGATTCACCTTCGCCAACATCCGCGGCAGCACGTTCCGCGTCAAAGCGACGATTCCGCAGGGCTATGTGTACACCATCGCGGGCGAGGGCGAGTACGGCAACATGTTCGCGCCCGGCACTGACCGCCGCGAGTACACGATTTCCGACGTGGTGCTGGAGAATGACAGCGAGATGACGATGGCCATCGGCGCGATTACTTACGGCAGCATCTCCGGCACGGTGTATCTGGATGACGACTTCTCCGGCAGCCAGATGGACGCGGAAAAGATGGTCAACAACTTCACCGTCACCCTGACGGATGAAAACGGCAATACCCGCACGGCGAAAACGAACCGCAGCGGCGTGTATACCTTCGATGACCTTGCGCCGGGGCAGTACACCGTGAGCGCGACCGCGAACCACGGCTTGGCGTTCACACGCACGGGCGACGGCAATATCCTCCGCAACCTCTCCGGCGGCGCGGGCGAAAGCGAACCGGTGGCGCTCAAAATGGGCGCGGATTTGACGGGTCTTGATATCGGCATGATTACCCCCGGCCATGTGTCCGGCGTGGTGTTTGCCGACAAGAACGACAATGGCCTGCGCGACGCGGATGAAGGCGGCTTGCTCGGCGCGGTGGTTCACCTGATGGACGAAACCGGCGACGTGGCGACCCGCACCATCGGCGCGGATGGCAGTTTCCTGTTTGACGCGGTGCTGCCCGGAACGTACCGCCTGCGCTACGAGCTGCCGGGCGACGGCGTGTTTGCTCCCCTGACGGACGGCGGCAACACCATCGCGCCGGATTCCGACGGCACGACGGATTCCTTTACCATCAGCGTGGGCGAAGAAGTCACCGCGCCCCTGTGCGGCGCACTGGCTCTGGGCGACATTGAAGGCATGGTGTTTGCCGATCACAACGGCAACGGCGCGCAGGATGCAAACGAAGCGGCGCTTGCCGGCGTGACGCTGATTCTGACCCCCTCCCGCGAGGATTTGACGGAGCAGACCGTCCTCACCGATGCGACGGGCGCGTACAGCTTCACCGGGCTGCGGCCGGACGCCTACACGCTGACCCTGCGCTTCCCGGAGGGCATGGTGCTCTCCAAGCTGGACGGCAATGTGACCCTGCCGCTGATGCACGGGCTGGACGAGCAGCAGGTGAACATCGAAATCGGGCTGGGAGAGGAATGGCTGAATCAGGCGCTTGGCGGCGTGATTCCGTCGAAGATGTCCGGTCAGGTTTGGGTGGATGAGAATGACAACGGCCGCATGGACGCGGGCGAAATCACCCCGGAAAACGAGACGCTGACCCTGCTGGATGAAACCGGCGCGGTGTTTGCGCAGGTGCAGACCGATGCAGATGGGCGGTTCGCCATCGACGGCATTGCCCCCGGCGTGTACAGCCTTGCCTACGACCTCAAGGAAGGTACGCAGGCGGCGCGTCTGGGCGACAGCACCTTCACCACCGAGGGCAGTCAGCTCGTCATGACCGAGATTGAAATTAGCGAAAACAACAACTATACTGCTCCGATGCTGGGCTTGAAGATTGACACAAGCATCGGCGGCATGGTCTGGTGCGACAACGCGGGCGAGATTGCGCCCCTGTCCGGCGCGGAGGTTATCCTGCTGGACGAAAAGGGCAGCAAACTGCAAAACGCGACGACGGGCGAGGACGGTATCTACCGCTTTGACGGCTTGATGCCGGGCAACTACCGTCTGCGTGTGACGCTCCCGAACGGCTACGTCGTCGTAGAAAAGGACGACACGCGCCTCAAGGACGGGCAGAACATCAGCGTGATGACGACCTACACCGCCCGCGAGGGAGAGAGCGACCTGATTGCCCTGCGCATGAGCCAGCATCAGCTGGAACAGAATATTGGCGCGGTGCAGCCGGGCACGCTGGGCGACTTCTGCTGGCTTGACCTGAACGGCAACGGTCTGCAGGACGCGGGCGAACTCGGTCTGGGCGAGATGCGCATTGAGCTGTGGCGAAACGACCAGCTCGTCGCGGAAACGACAACCGACACGTACGGTTACTACACTTTCGAGAACCTGTATCCCGGCGTGTACACGCTCAAGCCCATCTACCCGACGGAAGTTGTGCCGACGCGTATGCGCACGGATATTCCGCTGATTGCGTCGATTCTGGGCGAAAACGGCGAATCGAACCCGGTGCAGGTGACCTCCGCCAGTACGACCTACACGGCGGATTTGGGCTTCGTGCTGGTTGATGACGACGTGCTGCCGGCAAACTACGGCATCGGCGAAAAGCAGGACTGGACGAAGAAGTAAGGGACAATGCGGAATGCGGAATTGCGCATCCGCGGATGGCGGGGTGCTGCGGGGGCAAAGGCTCTCGCGGTGCCCCGTTTTTTGTGAAGGGGGAGGGAGGCAAAGTCCGCTTTTACGGAAAGAATCAACTGTTTGTTTTGGTGAGAATTGAAAAGTAAATAAAAGTTACTTCACTCGCATTTTCCGAATGAAAATGGAAGCTGCTTCATTCTGAAATCCCAAATCCGCGCGAATCAACCGTTTTCCTGCGCGAAAGTGTATTGCAAAAGCGGCTTGCATTTGGTATCATAAATGTTACCAGATGTGGCTGTTCAATATGGAAAAAAATCAGCCGAATCATGCTGGAAATGAAAGGACGGAAACAAATATGAAGAAACTCCTTGCTCTCCTGATGGCGCTCATGATGTGCTGCACTGCCTTTGCGTTCGCGGAGGAAGAAGCGGAAGTGCCGGCAGTTGAAATGAATGTCAGCTTCGAGGCGCAGACGGTTGCGCTGGGTGAAACGGGTCTGACGATGCAGATTCCGGCGGACTGGGCGGTTCAGGAAGTCCCCGCAGGCACGGAAAACGCCGAGAACATCCTGCTCTTCGCCGTCAACGCCGACCAGACGGTCAGCATTACGGCGCAGCTGTCCGCGATGAGCTTTGAAACGCTGCTGCAAGGCATTCAGGACGCGGGCGCGACGGAAGAAATGCTCGCTGAGCTGTATGTCAACGAAAACTATTGCCTGATGTACACGCCGGGCGACACCGTGCTGGCGCTGTACACCTTCCTTGATGACGAGACGGTTCTCGCTGTGACGTTCCAGGTTGCCAGCAAGGAAGTGGGCGACGCGCTGGAAAACATGCCGCTGGAGATCTTCGGCAGCTTGGCGGCAGCGGAGTAATTCACTTCGTTACCATGATGCAGGACGAATGAGCGTCCTGCATTTTTTGTGCGCAAAAATGAACAGGGACTTGCAGAAAAACTTGATAAATGCAACAACTTGGACGAAAATATTCAAAATACACGAGAAAAACATAAAAAAAACACAGTTTGTGCAACAAAACACTTGATTTTCTCCATACAGTTTTTCTCCATACAGTGTTGCATAATAAAGCATCGACACGGTGAAGCCGGTTGGTTTGGCGTGTCGATGAACAAGAAACGCAGGCAGACGCGGCAGCGCCCCTGCCGGGAAGGTGGAGCGGATGAATTCCAAGATGCTGTTTTATATCCTCAAGCGCGTGCTGCTGGCGCTGCTGACCATCTGGATTGTCATCACGGTGACGTTCTTCGTGATGCACTCGATTCCGGGTGGACCGTTCGCAAGTGAAAAGGCAATTTCCGCGGAAGCGCAGGCGGCGCTGGAGGCCAAGTACGGGCTGGACAAGCCGCTGGGCGAACAGTATGTGACGTATCTGCGCGACGTGGTGACGAAGCTGGACTTCGGGCCGAGCCTGAAGCAGCGCGGCCGTCAGGTCATTGACATTATTCTGGATGGCATGAAGACCTCCGCGAAGCTTGGTCTGATTGCGGCGTTCAGCGCGGCGATTGCCGGCATCGTCCTCGGCGCGCTGGCGGCGCTGCGGCGCAACACCGTGCTGGATAAGATTATCATGGTGATTACGACCGCGTTCGTGTCCATGCCGTCGTTCATTATGGGGTCATTCCTGCTGATAGTGTTCTCAGTCAAGTTAGGCTGGGTACCCGCGAACGGCGCGACGGCGGAAGGCTTGATCCTCCCGATTATCACCCTTGCGCTCTACCCGATGAGCTACATCACGCGCCTGACGCGCTCCTCCATGCTCGACGTGCTGGGGCAGGATTATATCCGCACCGCGCGCGCCAAGGGCGTTTCGGGCAAGAAAATTATCTTCGGTCACGCGCTGAAGAACTCGCTGATTCCGGTTATCACCTATTTCGGCCCGATGCTGGCGTTCATCGTCACCGGCTCGATGGTCGTCGAGCAGATTTTCGCCGTGCCGGGCATCGGCCGCCAGTTCGTATCCAGCATCACCAACCGCGACTACACCATGATTATGGGGACGACCATTTTCCTCGCCTCTTTAATCGTGATTATGAATCTGATCAGCGACCTGCTCTACAAGGTGGCTGATCCGCGCATTGATTACGAATAAGGAGGCATCTGCACCATGATGATGAACAAGAAAAAGCCCTTTAGCCTGCATCTGGATGTGGATTCCTTCATGCCCGCGACGGCGGAGGAAAAGGAAGTCATCTCCCGGATGCGGCCGTCCTCGACCTTTTTCCGCGACGGCGTGAAGCGCCTGCTGAAAAACAAGGTCGCGACCATCAGCCTGATTCTGATTGTGCTGATTACGCTGTCCTCCATCATCATCCCGATGTTCTGGCCGTATTCGTATGACCAGATGCTGGGACAGACGAAGGGTCGCCCGATGGACAACAGCTACAACAACCTCGCGCCGTTCCAGTACGGCAAGACGGAACTGAAGAAAATCGACAAAGGGGAATCTGTTTTCCCGCACATCTTCGGCACGGACGCGCACGGACGCGACTACTTCATCCGCGTCGTCTACGGGACACGCATTTCCCTTGCTGTCGGCTTCTTCGCCAGCATCATCGTGCTGGTGATTGGCATGATGATTGGCGCAGTCGCGGGATATTTCGGCGGCAGGGTGGACTTGTTCATCATGCGAATCGTCGATATTATCTACTCATTGCCGGACATGCTGGTCATCATCCTGCTGTCGGTCGTGCTGGGGCAGGTGCTGCATGTGGAAGGCACCATCTTAGAGAAAATCGGCTCGAACATCATCAGCATGTTCATCGTCTTTGGTCTGCTCTATTGGGTGGGCATGGCGCGCCTGATTCGCGGTCAGATTCTGTCCCTCCGCGAGCAGGAGTACGTGCTGTCGGCACAGGCGACGGGCGCGAAGGCGCAGTGGATTATCCGCAAGCACCTTTTGCCGAACTGCATCAGCGTCGTGATTATTTCGACCGCGCTGCAAATTCCGAACGCGATTTTCACCGAAAGCTTCCTGTCCTTCCTGGGTCTGGGCGTCAACGCGCCGATGCCCTCGCTGGGCTCGCTGGCTTCTGATGCGCTCAACGGCATCTATTCCTACACCTATCGCTTGATTATCCCCGCCGTGGTCATCTGCCTCATCGTGCTGAGCCTGAACCTGTTCGGCGACGGCCTGCGCGACGCCTTTGACCCGAAGCTGAATGCGTGATGAAAGGAGCTGGACAAAATGGCATTGCTGGAAGTCAATGACCTGCATACATCCTTCTTCACCGACGCGGGCGAAGTCAAGGCGGTGGACGGCGTTTCGTTCCGCCTTGACCACGGCAAGGTGTTGGGCATCGTGGGCGAAAGCGGTTCGGGCAAGAGCGTCACGGCGTATTCCGTCATGCAGATTCTTGCGCCGACGGGCAAAATCGTCAGCGGCAGCGTGAAATTCGACGGGCAGGAGCTGGTCGGCGCGGACGAGAAGCTGCTGCGCTCCGTGCGCGGCAACCGCATCTCGATTATCTTCCAAGACCCGATGACGTCTCTGAACCCGACTTACACCATTGGCCGGCAGCTGATGGAAGCAATTCTGCTGCACACCGACCGCAACCGCCATCAGGCGCGCGAACGCGCGGTGGAGATGCTGAAGCTGGTCAACGTCAACGAGCCGGAAAAGCGCATGAAGCAGTACCCGTTCGAGCTGTCGGGCGGTATGCGGCAGCGCGTAATGATTGCTATGGCGCTGGCGTGCGAGCCGGACATCCTGATTGCCGACGAGCCGACGACCGCACTGGACGTGACGATTCAGGCGCAGATTCTTGATTTGATGCGCGATTTGCAGAAGAAGATGGGCATGGCGATTATCATGATTACGCACGACTTGGGCGTTGTCGCCCAGATGTGCGACGAGGTCATCGTCATGTACGCCGGGTCTATCTGCGAACAGGGGACGGCGGATGAAATCTTCTACAACCCGCGCCACGAGTACACGAAGGGCTTGATGCGCTCCATCCCGACGGCGGAGAACAACGGACAGCGCCTGGAGCCGATTACCGGTACGCCGATTGACCTGCTGAACATGCCCAAAGGCTGCCCGTTCGCGCCCCGCTGCGAGGCGGCGATGAAGATTTGCCTGAAAGAGAAGCCGGTTCGGATGCTCATCAATGACGACCATATGGCAACCTGCTGGATGAACGTCAAGAAGGGCGTTGAGGACGGCAGCATCACGGAGGAAGGAGGAGTGCCCTGTGTCTGAAGCGCAGATGCACCAGCCATTGCTGGAAGTCAAAGGACTGAAAGAATACTTTGACATCAACATGGGCTTCTTCCGCACCAAGCCGCTGAAGGCGGTCGATGATGTGTCCTTCACCATCAATAAGGGCGAAACGCTCGGTCTGGTGGGCGAATCCGGCTGCGGCAAGACGACTGTTGGGCGCACCATCCTCCAATTGTACAAGCCGACGGCGGGCGAAATCATTTACGATGGCAAGCCCGTCAAGACGAAAGCGGACTTGCAGAAGTTCCGCACGAAGGCGACGATGGTGTTCCAAGATCCGTATTCCTCGCTGAACCCGCGCATGACCGTGTCGGACATCGTGGGCGAACCGCTGGATGTGCACCACCTGTATTCCTCCAAGAAGGAGCGGGAGGAGCGCATTTTGCAGCTGCTGGGCTATGTCGGGCTGAACAGCGAACACGCCTCGCGTTACGCGCACGAGTTTTCCGGCGGTCAGCGGCAGCGCATCGGCATTGCCCGCGCGCTGGCGGTGAATCCCGAATTCATCGTCTGCGACGAGCCGGTGTCGGCGCTGGACGTGTCGATTCAGGCGCAGGTCATCAACATGTTTGATGATTTGCAGGATCGGCTGGGGCTGACGTACCTGTTCATTGCGCATGACCTGCTGGTTGTACGGCATATTTCGGACAGAATCGCCGTGATGTATCTGGGCAAGATGGTGGAGCTGGCGTCGGCGGAGGAAATCTACAATCACCCGCTGCACCCGTACTCCAAGTCGCTTTTGTCCGCCGTTCCACTGCCTGACCCGAAGGCGGCGCGCGCAAACAAGCGCATTGTCCTCTCCGGCGACATTCCAAGTCCCCTGAACGCGCCGTCGGGCTGTCCGTTCCGCACGCGCTGCCCCTACGCCACCGAAGCCTGCGCGCAGTCGATGCCGCCCTTCAACGAAGTCGAGAAGGGGCACTTCGTCGCCTGCCACCGGGTGAAGGAGTTAGGGTGAGGGGAAGCGCCAGAGGCTCTGCCTCTGGACTCCGGCAGGGCTCTGCCCTGCACCCGCGAAGGGTCTTCGACCCTCTCGACACCCTTTTCGCGATTGAGTTGGTGACACTGGCATAGTGTGCCCGCGTGTTTATCCGCGAAAAAGCTGCGGAACAGCTCAATAAACAGGCGTGTGCGCTGCGAAGGTTTCCAAAGGGCGACCGCAAAGCCCTTTGGTCGCGCCCGCAGGCGCGAAATCCATGCTTCAAGGATGCGCTTTACGCATTTTTGATACAGACAGTCTACGAAAAGCAAGGCTGTCACAGAATATTAAGGGAGGTTTTTTCATGAAGAAGCTGACTGCTCTCCTGCTCGCCATCGCAATGATGGTGACCTGCACCCTGTGCGCTGTCGCCGAAGACGGCAAGACGTACATGGCTGTCTGCATCGCGTCCGAGCCTGATACGCTTGACCCGGCGCTGAACTCCGCTGTGGACGGCGCGACGATGGTCGCTCACCTGTTCGCAGGCCTGTCCACTTGGGCGCAGACCGACGACGGCAAGCTGGAAATCCTGCCGGACTGCGCGGTGGAACTGCCGGATCCGGTGGTCAATGACGACGGCACGGTGACGTACACCTACACGCTCGTTGACGGCCTGAAGTGGTCCGACGGCAAGGATCTGACCGCGAAGGACTTCGAGTTCGCGTGGAAGCGCGGACTATGGCTACATGTTTGAAGTCATCAAGGGCTACACTGCGGACGGCTCCGACCCCAAGGCGGAAAACCTCGCTGTGACCGCCGTGGACAACAAGACCCTGACCGTTACCCTGAACAACCCCGTTGCCTACTGGAACGAGCTGCTCGCCTTCCCGGCGTACATGCCCGTCCGTGAGGACGTCGTCGCCAACGAAGCGTGGGCGACCGATCCTTCCACCTACGTCTGCAACGGCCCCTACATGATCCCTCCACCTATGTGTCCAACGGCCCGTACACCATGACCGGCTGGGACCACAACAGCAAGATCACCCTGACCAAGAACCCCTACTATCATGCGGTGGACAAGGTCACGATGGACGAGCTGGACTTCTACCTCTCCGACGACGCGAACAACATGCTGGCGAACTTCCAGAAGGGCGACTGGCAGCTGATCGACGACGTTCCCACCTCTGAAATCGCTTCCCTGAAGGAACAGTATCCGACGGAATTCGTTATTGCCGGCCAGATTGGTACCTACTATGTCTGCTGGAACATCAACGAAGAAATCCTGCCCGCTGACGTGCTCGCGAACATGACCCCCGAAGAAGCGGAAGCGGCGCGCGCAGAAGTCCGTCGGGCGATTGGCCTGCTGTTCGACCGCAACTACATCGTTGAAGAAATCGGTCAGGCGGGTCAGGTGCCTGCGTCCAGCTTCGTTCCGATGGGCATGACCGATGCGGACGGCTCTGAGTTCTACAAGAACGCGGGCCATGTGGAAGGCATCACCGGCTACTACGACGTGACCGACGATGAAGACGTCTACATGGCGAACTTCGACAAGGCGGTTGAAACCCTGAAGAAGTACTACACCTACGACGAGGCGAACGCCGTCTTCACCAACTTCCCGTCCCTGACCTACCTCTACAACACCTCCGAAGCCCACAAGGCGATTGGCGAATACCTCCAGAGCGCGGTTTCTGCGGTCGGCATCACCATGAACCTGACCAACCAGGAATGGAACACCTTCCTGAACACCCGTAAGTCCGGCGACTACTCCATTGCCCGCAATGGCTGGATTGCCGACTACAACGACCCGATCTGCTTCCTCGACATGTGGGTGACCGGCTCCGGCAACAACGACGTGCAGTTCGGCAAGGGCGCGAATGCGGATCTGAAGATCTACAACCTCGACCTGACCCCCTATGGCTACGACGTGAAGGTGGAGAACGGCACTTGGGCGGAAACCTATGACGTGCTGATTTCTGCTATCAAGAGCTGCACCGACAGCGCGAACCGTTATGCCATGATGCACATCGCGGAAGATATGCTGATGAATACCGGCTGCATCGTGCCGCTGTACTACTACACCGACATCTACATGATCGACGACTCCGTGCAGGGCTTCTTCTCCAACCCGCTGGGCTACAAGTACTTCATGCACTGCACCATCGCCAAGTAATTCCATCTCGGTTTGGACAAATCCACGGGCGAATCGGCTTCAAAACCGGTTCGCCTTTTTTCGTATGTTGGAAAGATGCACTTTGCCATCCTTGGCAATTGATATTTCCTGCCTTGGAAAGGTGCATCCGGCGGGAAACATGCGCGAATTGACGTGAAACATGCGTGAATGCAGGAATTTTCAGCAGGAAAAGGGCAGGGAAACGTCCAATTAATCCATTGAATGGCGGTGGCGAACAGCGCTTGCCGATGGTATACTGAAACCAGAAGGGCGTTTTCAATGGGAAAAAGCCCGCGGAAGCTATCAGCAAGGAGGAAGCAGCATGAAGCAAATCGCACGATGGAGCACCATTTTCCTGCTCTTATGCAGCATCATTTGGGCGGGTACAGCATCGGCGGCCATGATTGTGGAAAACAACATGAGTGCGCTGAACACACTGAACACCATCAACAAGAACCAGACACCACAGGGCAGGGACTCGGCGCTGGAGCGGCTGGCGAAAGAAATCGGCGCTGGCATATGGGACAATACGGACTGGGATGACCCGGCGTTTCAGCAGAACATCAAGCAGCTTGGCATCACCGTGTTGAATAAGGACACGCAGCCGCCGGAAGCCTTCATCGGCGACGCGATTTTTGACCATCTGGGCGACACGGAGTTCAATGCGCCGGAAATGAACGGCAATCTGCTGATTCTCGGCGGGCTGAACGCCAATCTGCCGTCCGGCAAAATCGACCGCCTGTATGTGCTGTCGGACGAGGACGTGCGGCTGAACATCGGCGCGGCGGCAGATGTTCAGGAGCTGATTCTGGGCGCGTCGGGGAATGTGTCGCTGAACGGCGAGGGCAATGTCCGCTCCACCATCGTGGTGGACAAGCCGATGAATCTCAATATCGGGATTGCGACGAACCTCGTGAACCTGACGGATGACCCGCTGCCGACGGGCGATATTGTGCTGAATCCGGGCAAGAACGCGCTTGTGCCGGGGCAGCAGCTGCATATGGGCAGCGAGCTGAAGGTGGAGAAGAAAATCAGCCTGACCGTGCGCTTCCGCCTTGTTGACCAGAGCGCCAAGGACATGCAGCTGGAAACGGCGGATTGGGACGGCGCGCTGCTGACCGAAACGACGGTGCAGTACACGGGCGACAGCTGCCCGATGGGCGCGGTCAACATGATGGACAGCATCGAGGCGGCGTTTGCGGAGAAGTATCCGGATTTGCAGGAGCAGTATGTGCTGCTGCCGGAAATGCGCAGCGCAGACCCGTGGAGCAAGGTCTACCGCCTGAATGGCGGCGAATCCTGCTTTGCTGTGGCGGAAAATTATGTCTATCTCTCCCGCGAGGGCGATGTTGCGTTCCCGCTGACGGATGACAGCACGCTGGTAGCGGAATTCCCGGTGTACGTCTACCGCTATGGCGAGCAGGACGGGCGCATCACCTACCGCGTTCGCATCAGCGGCGCGCGCCCGGATTACTTCACGCCGAGCCTGACCCTGCGCAGCGGCGCCGTGGCGAGCTTCACCTTCGATAAGGAGCGCGGCGAGTGGGTGACGCAGTTCAAGCGCAGCGACTTCGGCGCGGACGAGCGTGCCCTCATTCACCTGACGGGACTGCGCGGCGAGGAGACGGCCGCATTCCTGCCCGTAACGGGGCGTGAAGAAAAGCGCATCGTTACGCTGACGTGGACGGCGGACACGCAGCGCGTGACCATCGACGCGCAGAACGTCCTCTGGGGCAGCGACATGCCGGCGGAGGGCAACGACCTGCTGTGCCGCGCGGGTGAGCAGGTGACGGTGCAAATCGCGCCCGCAGCGGGCTATCGCGGCATCCACGTTTTCCAGAGCGACCCGGCTGTTTCCCTGAGTATCAGCGAGGGGAACGACGCGGTTTCCTTCCTCATGCCCTACGCGCCGCTGACCTTGACGCTGACGGCGGACAAGCTTTATACCGTCACGATGGACACGGCAGGCGGCGATCCGATCCGCCCCATCCAGTACACGGTGGAATCGGAAGCGTTCCAGCTGCCGACCCCGATTCGCACGGGCTACATCTTCCTCGGCTGGACGGGCGAGGGCATCACCGAACCGCAGAAAACCATTGAAATCCCGCAGGGAAGCACGGGCGACCGCACTTACACCGCGAACTGGCAGGTGATTGAATACACCATCATTACGCTGCTGGAAGGGGGCAATGCGGGCTCGTCAGGAGAGTATTTCTACACGGTGGAGCAAACCGTAACGCTGCCGACCCCGACCCGCACGGGCTACACGTTCCTTGGCTGGACAGGCGAGGGCATCACGACGCCGCAGCCGAACGTGACCATCCCGAAGGGTTCGACGGGCGACAAGACGTATATCGAGAACTGGGAACTGACAGAATACAACATCACCATGGATTTGAACGGCGGCAGCGGTCAAGAAAAGGTGGTTTACACCATGACGGATGAGGATTTCGAGCTGCCGACCCCGACCCGCAACGGCTACGAGTTTGTCGGCTGGACGGGCGAGCGTATCACGACGCCGCAGACAAGGGTCAAAATTCCGAAGGGTTCGACGGGAAACAAGGCGTATACCGCAAACTGGAAGGTGATCAGATACACCATCACACTGGTCACGAACGGCGGCGCAGTCATAGCTTCGATACGCTACACCGTGGAGGATTCCGTCACCCTGCCCATCCCTCCTGAGCGTCCGGGCTACGAATTTGCCGGCTGGGTCCTCGATGGCAGCGGTCAGTTCCCTTCAACGCCGATGATTATCCCCGCAGGCTCAACCGGCGACCGCCTTTACAAGGCGGAGTGGCGTGTGGCGACGTACACCATTACCTACGTGAGCCACGGCAAAGCATATAATTGGGTTCAATACACCATCAACAACCAAGTTTATTTCGGGACACCGGAAGAAGACCCGTCCTACTACCTCCCGGGCTATACCTTTGTAGGCTGGAAAATCGACGGCGTATCAGGAACGCCGCGCTCCTACATGCTGCCCAAGGGCTCGTATGGCAATCGAACGGCGACCATGCTTTGGGAGCCAATTCCGTAAGCGTAAACAAGGAGAACAAGGAGGGGCTGCGCATTGGACTACCTCAGCGTAAAGGAAATAGCGGAGTTGTGGGGCGTTTCCATCCGCATGGTGAATTACTACCTGAATACCGGGCGGATTCAGGGGGCAATCCGGAAATCGGGCGGGTGGCTGATTCCGGCGAATACGCCGCATCCGGCGGATTTGCGCAAGAGCGGGCAGCGCGGGCAGGAAAAAATCCCCCCGCGGATGGCCAAGTGCTATATGCCGCTGATTTCCCGCCCGTGCGACAACGGCTTCCAGAATCTCCTGCTGACCATGAACGACGAGGAGGAACGCGACATCGCCCGCGCCCTGCACCACTATTTCCGCGATGAACACGAGGAAGCCCGCGAAATCAGCGAGAAATACCTGACGAGCAAGTGCCCCGAAATCCGCCTGTCCGCGCTGATTACCAACACGATGGCGATGCTGCAGACGGGGGACACCGCCAAGTGCCGCCGGAATCTCGAAATGATTCAGCGGGACGGGCAGCGCGCAAACGATGATTCGTGGCGGCTGTACAGCAGCATTACCGACGCGCTCATCAGCGTGTTCTTCCACTCCGAGAAGCTCGACTTGACCCCTATCCGCCCCGCTATCGGTATTCTTCCGCCCGGAATGCAGTATTTCGCCATGTACGCCATCGCCCACGCGCTCTACATCCGGCGCGAATACGAACATGCGATGGGCATTGCCGAATCCGCCCTGCTGATGGCGGGCACGCGCTACCCCATTGACAGCATCTACCTCAACATCGTCCTGTGCATGATTTGCATGAGCCTGAAGCAGGATGAACGCGCGGAGCAGAAGTTCGATGCCGCGTGGAGCATCGCCAGCCGCGAGGGGTACATCCACCCGTTTGTGGAGCATCACGGCATTTTGCAGGGGCAGGTGGAGCGCGCGCTGCGCAAGCAGGAGCCGGAAACGTACAACAAGATTGTGCAGTCGGTCTACCGCTTCAGCCGCGGGTGGATGAAAATTCACAACCCCGTGTCGACGCTGCAGGTGACCGACGCGCTCACACCCTACGAGTTTTCGATTGCCATGCTTGCCGCGAAGGGTCGCAGCAACAAGGAAATCGCCGCGCTGATGGGCGTTTCCGTCAACACGGTGAAGTCGTACATGGAGAGCATCTTTGAGAAGCTGCAAATCTCCAGCCGGAACGAAATCGACGCGTATGTGAATCGGTAATATCAACAAAAGCACGCACTCCGAATGTGGAATGCGTGTTTTTTGCATTCGGATTTTTCATTGCAGAATAATATGTGAAAATTGAGGAAAATGCTTGACAAATAGAAAAAAACGGATATGATACACACAAGGAGGTTGAGAAACATGGATTTTGCGTATTTTCTGATTGCTTTGGTTGCAATTGCAATCAACGTTGCATTTGCAATGTATGCGGGCGGCATTACTGAGCAGAAAGGGTACAGCAAAGGGAACTGGATTGCCGTGTGCATTATCTTCGGCATCATCGGCTACATCCTCATTGCTGCCCTGCCTGATTTGGAACTGCGTGCAACATTGGAAAATATAGAGAAAAAACTTGCAAAAGATAAAAACGACAACTATCTGCCGCGAAGTAGCAGTAGCAGTAGCAATAGAAATAGCAATAGCAGTAACAGTAACTGCACAATCAAATCGCTTTCGGAAATGACGCCGTTAGCAGACTACTGGACATGCAAGTATTGCGGCTTAGAAAACCCGAAGGAAGCGCGCTACTGCCAGCACTGCGGTGGATACAGGTGAATAAAAATCAGCCGCGACGAGCATATTCACTCGTCGCGGCTGTGTTTATCTATGCGCTTCCTTATTCTGATACATCCGCGCGTCCGCCCGCGCCAAGGAATCCGCCAAATCATCCGTCGACGGATTAAAATGCGAATAGCCCACCGATACCATCGGCAGAACCGGATTCTCTGCCCGCGCCGCATCCATCAGGTGCTGGAAAATCTCCGTCATGGTGTTGTATTGCGCGTTCCGCCGCGTCAGTATCACGCAGAACTCGTCGCCGCCGATGCGGAAGCACGTCCCGTAATTCCCATACGCGCGGCGGATGCAGCCGGCAATCGTCCGCAGGCAGGCGTCGCCCATCAAGTGCCCATGGTAGTCGTTGACGTCCTTGAAGCGGTCAACGTCGAACATCAGGATGGTAGCAGGCACGCGCAGGCGCGCCAGATAATGCTCGTAGCCCAAGCGGTTGACAAGCTGCGTCAGCCCGTCGGTTTGCAGCACCATGTCGCTGGAGAATTTCGACATCATCAGCGCACCGCAGCTGATGGTAATCCAGTCGATTTTGACCATCGGCAGGAACAGCTGCACCATCAGCCCTAACAGCACGAACAGCGTCGCGAGCATCAGCTGTGTGCCGCCGGTGTACTGATAGGCGCGGCAGGCGAACCAAATCTGCACGAGGAAGAACACCATGCTGCCCCCGTAGGCGAGCATGTAGAGCACGTAGAGCAACCCGTGGTGATAGAAATTCTGCGCATCGACATAGAATATCAGCCCTGTGAACGCCGAGAGCAGCACCAGCAGCGCGTGGAAGCCTGCAAGGCACAGCAGCCTGTGTACCACTTTCCGCGGGCAGGGATGGATAACGCAGCCCGCGAACAGCCCGATTAGCGGCGCAAGCGAAAGTTCGATGGTCTTGACGGCGATATGCAGCGGAATCAGCGCGGGCGGCGTGCCATCCATCTGCACGCCCGACCACTCACACAGCGCGCAAATGGCGATGGTGGCGTACAGGCCGCCGCAGAGCAGGTTTCGGATCTTGGATTGGCTGATGTCGCCGCGCAGGGAGAAGAGCATAATCGCCATGGCGAAGACGCTGAGAGCAATATTTGCCGTGTATAATTCATTCATGCTGATTGTGGAGGCGGTTGACAAGCAATCGCGGCAGATAAGTTTGAAAAGGGCAAATACCCCCTTCTTATAATAATGATACCACGAAAAAAAGAGGATGAAAAGTGGGTTACATAGGGCAAATTGCAAATGTGGCAGATTTCAACAAATGCGGGGAAATGGTTACATGGCGCGTCTCCCATCCCCACGAAAAAAGGGACTGACCGAAGCCAGTCCCTTTGATGATTATTCGTATTCGCAAACGCTTGCCCAGCGGATGAGCAGGTCGCGCTCTTCGGGCTTGCCCTTGAGGGACTGGCTCGCGGCGACGATCGGAATCCACTGCTGGACGTACTGCTTGGCGGTGTCGCTCTTCTTGCAGAAGAGGGAGAGGTACTTCTCCGCCAGCGCTTCCTTGCCTTCGAGGACGAAGAGCAGGTAGGTGCGGGCAACATCAGCGGACGCGTTGCCCTGCGTGGCATGCGACCAGTCGAGGATGTACCACTGTCCGTCGGGCTTCAAGATAATGTTGGACGGGTTGAAGTCGCCGTGGCAGACCTTCTTGTGGACGTGCATACTCGCCAAGCGGGTGTGCAGCTCGTAGCGGGTGGTCGCGTCGAGGTCGGTGGCGGAAATCTTGCGCTGCATCTTCTCGGTCAGGCTGTTGAGCATCGGGCAGGTGCAGGCGTGAACCTTCATCTGAATGTCAACAAACAGGTTCAGGTACTCGTCTTCCTTTTCCGGATGCGCCGCCATCAGCGCCGCCAGCGTGTCGCCTTCAACGAACTCCGTCGTAATCGCCCACTGACCGTTCACCGTGTCAACAGCAAGGAGCTTCGGAATCGGTAGACCCGTCTCTTCCACACGCGCCGTGTTCAGCGCTTCGTTCAGAATGTCCGCCTTGCTGTACCCTTCGGCAAACACCTTGATGGCCTTGGCGCCGTCGCGGTAAATCTTCTTATTCTCCCGCTCGGCAATCACATGCGTCAAATCCATAGGGAAACCTCCTTCTATATGGTTCATGTTTATTGGGGGAGAGGCGCAAGGGCACTGCCCTTGACCTACCAAAGGATCTTCGACCCTCTGGACTCCCTTTTCGCGATTGAGTTGGTGACGCTATCACACAACGTCCGCGTGTTTATGCGAGGATTCGCGTCTGCGGACGCGACCAGAGGGCAATGGAAACAGACGAAGTCTGCGGTCGCCCTCTGGACTGCTTCGCCCCCCTCCTGCGCTTGTTGGTTGATAAAGCGGCAGGGGAGAACGCGAAAGTCAATATTTGTCCTAAATATCTATTCGCCGCCCAAATGCGACATTCCTGCAAGCGGACAAAATTTTTTGTGCTCAAAAATGCCCGGCCCAGCAGAAGCATTCCTGCCAAGCCGGGGAGAATGGCGCATTACTCGCCGTAGTACGCCTTCAGATACATTTCCTTGATTTCGCTGATGAGCGGGTAGCGCGGGTTCGCGCCGGTGCACTGGTCGTCGAACGCCTGCTCGGACATTTCGTCCAGCGTCGCGAGGAACTTCTCTTCGTCCACACCGTAGTCGCGGATCGTATTCTTGATGCCGACGCGCTCCTTCAGGGCATGGATGTTGCGAATCAGGTTCTCCACCGTCTCGTCGTCATTCGCGCCCTTGAAGCCGAGGAATTCGCCGAATTCAGCGTAGCGGCGCTTCGTGTGCGGATAGGCGTACTGCGGGAAGGTGCCCATCTTCGTGGGAACCTCCGCGCTGTTGTAGCGGATGACCAGCTCAATCAGCAGCGCGTTGGCGATGCCGTGCGGCAGGTGATGGAACGCGCCCAGCTTGTGCGCCATGGAGTGGCAGACGCCGAGGAACGCGTTCGCGAACGCCATGCCAGCCATCGTGGCGGCGTTGCCCATCTTTTCGCGGGCAACCGGCTCGTTCTGACCGTTGTCGTAGCACGCGGGCAGGTACTCGAAAATCAGCTGAGCCGCCTGCTTCGCCAGACCGTCGGTGAAGTCCGTCGCCAGCATGGAGGCGTAGGCTTCCAGCGCGTGGGTCAGCGCGTCGATACCGGAGGCGGAGGTCAAGCCCTTCGGCGCGGACATCATCATGTCAGCGTCCACAATCGCCATCTTCGGCAGCAGCTCGTAGTCCGCCAGCGGGTACTTCACGCCGGTGTCCTGATCGGTAATGACGGCGAACGGAGTGACTTCGGAGCCCGTGCCAGCGGAGGTCGGGACGGCGATGAAGTACGCCTTTTCACCCATCTTCGGGAAGGTGTACACGCGCTTGCGGATATCCATGAAGCGCATTGCCATGTCGAGGAAGTCCACTTCCGGATGCTCGTACATGACCCACATAATCTTGCCGGCGTCCATTGCGGAACCGCCGCCGATGGCGATAATGCAGTCCGGCTGGAAGGAGGTCATGGCCTTTGCGCCTTCCTTCGCGCAGGCGAGGGACGGGTCGGGCGCAACATCGTAGAACGTGGTGTGGACGATGCCCAGCTCATCCAGCTTGTCGGTAATCGCCTTGGTGAAGCCGGATTTGAACAGGAACGCGTCGGTGACGATGAAGCAGCGCTTCTTGCCCATAACTGCCTTGAGTTCATTCAGGGCGACAGGCAGGCAACCCTTCTTGAGGTAGACCTTTTCAGGCGCACGGAACCACAGCATATTCTCCCTCCGGATGGCAACAGTCTTGACGTTCAGCAGGTGCTTGACGCCGACGTTCTCAGAGACGGAGTTGCCGCCCCACGAGCCACAGCCCAGCGTCAGCGACGGACGCAGCATGAAGTTGTACAGGTCGCCGATGCCGCCCTGAGAGGAAGGCGTGTTGACGAGGATACGGCAGGTCTTCATGCGCGCGGCGAAGCGGTCAATCAAATCCTTGCGGGTGACGGCGTTCAGGTAGATAGAAGAGGTGTGGCCGTAGCCGCCGTCAGCAATCAGGTGTTCCGCCTTGTCGAACGCATCGTCGATGTCCTTGGCGCGGTACATCGCCAACACGGGAGAGAGCTTCTCATGCGCGAACTCTTCAGAAATATCCACGGATTCGACTTCACCAATCAGCACCTTGGCGGTTTCCGGCACGTCCACGCCCGCGAGCTTGGCAATGGTGTGCGCCTTCTGACCGACAATCTTGGCGTTCAGCGCGCCGTTGATGATGATGGTCTTGCGCACCTTGTCCAGCTCTTCGCCTTCGAGGAAGTACGCGCCGCGCTTGGCGAACTCCGCCTTCACCGCGTCGTAGATGCTGTCCAGTACGATGGTGGACTGCTCGGACGCGCAGATCATGCCGTTGTCGAACGTCTTGGAGTGCAGGATGGAGTTGACCGCCACCTTCACATCAGCGGATTCGTCGATAATCGCGGGCGTGTTGCCAGCGCCGACGCCCAGGGCAGGCTTGCCGGAGGAGTATGCCGCCTTGACCATGCCGGGGCCGCCGGTGGCAAGGATGATATCGGCTTCCTTCATCGCCATGTTGGTCAGCTCCAGCGAGGGAACATCGACCCACGAGATGATGTCTTCGGGCGCGCCGGCTGCCACAGCCGCTTCCAGCACAACCTTTGCGGCGGCGATGGTGGACTTCTTCGCACGCGGATGGGGAGAGATGATGATGCCGTTGCGGGTCTTGAGGCAAATCAGCGTCTTGAAAATGGCGGTAGACGTGGGGTTGGTGGTCGGGATGACCGCCGCGACGACGCCGATAGGTTCTGCAACCTTCATCATGCCGAATGCTTCGTCGCGCTCCAGCACGCCGACGGTCTGCGTGTCCTTGTAGGCGTTGTAGATGTATTCAGCGGCGTAGTGGTTCTTGATGACCTTATCTTCCACCACGCCCATGCCGGTTTCTTCCACCGCCATCTTCGCCAGCGGGATGCGCATGTTGTTCGCGGCGAGGGCAGCTGCCTTGAAAATCTTGTCCACCTGCTCCTGCGTGTAGGTCGCATAGACCTTCTGTGCCGCGCGGACGCGGGCGAGGGCCGCCTCGAAGCTCTCCACGTTATCGACGATCGGATACTCTTTCGCCATGATACTCTCTCCTTATGCTTCATCCGTCCTGCGGGGATGTGCCCGCGAACGGGGAATGTCGGTGTTTGTCGGGGTGACGAGAACAGTGTAGCAGATTGTTAAGCCCTTGTCAAGTGGCTGACACGATTTTAACGATATTTTTTTCACAATTTAATACGTTTTCGGAACGGGATGAATGGAATGGCGAATAGATGGGCGAAGGGGACAAATGCAAAAAGCGCTGTACAGTAAAAAAACAGCGGCTGAATGTCGAATTTGCTGTTCTTGCTTGAAAATGTGCGGAAGATGCGGTATAATGGGGTGGAAAAGCAAAGGAAGGGGAGGAAAAGCGCGTGGACAATGAGGAGAAAGAGAAGGATGGGGCGACCTGCTGTCTGACGCTGCCCCTCAAATTGGAAAAATGGCAGTCCGACCATCTTGAAAAGCGTTTCGAGATTGCGCGGCAGCTGTATAATACGCTGGTTCATGCCGAACTAAAGAAGAAATGCCAAGTTGAAAGAATGCCTGAATACCAAGAAATCATGAAAATGATTGATGCTGCCAGCAATCAGAAGGAAAAGTGGGCATTAGAAAAAAAGAGAAAAGCATTTTTGGAAGAAAATGGTTTTAGCAGAAATACCTTTAAGGCTGATATGGAAAAATACTATAAGCACTTTAATGATAATATCGGCGCAAATGTAGCGTTGCATGGAATTACAGCACAGGTGTGGATTGCTTTTGATAAGGTGTTCGTTGACAACTATAAGCAGAAGGGAAAAGTACATTTCAAAAAGCCGGGTGAACTTTGTTCCGTGCAGGGCTATTCACAGAAGAAAAGCGGTGGAAAGGAGATTATGTTCCGAGAAGATAGAATTATATGGAATCAGCAAGGTAATCGTGACCGCAAGAAGGTAAAAAGAGAGTTTTTGCTGAAATTATCACCTAATAATCCTTACGAGGCCGAGATGTTGAAAAGGCATGTGAAATTTGTCCGCATCCTCCGCAAAGACGGCAAGACAAAGCCGCATTGGTATGCACAGCTTGTTTTGGAAGGAAAGCCGGCGGTGAAGCGTGACCCGATAAGCAGTGCGCCGAAGCATCCCGTCGGGCATGGTGTCGTTGGCATCGACATTGGCACACGGACGCTGGCATACTCGACCGATAAGGAGGTTAATCTGCTGGAATTGGCTGACCGTGTGCAGAATATAGAACAAGAAAAGCGGCGCTTGCAGCGCAAGATGGACAGAAGCCGACGCGCAATGAATCCGGAGAATTACAATTCGGATGGAACATTTAAGCGCGGCGTGAAGCTAACGCGGAACAAGTCCAAGCGATACAGACGGATTCAGCACCAGCTGGCAATGATTCAGCATCATCAGGCGGACATCCGAAAACAGCAGCATAACGAATTGGCAAATTATCTGCTGACGCTGGGTGATTGCTTCTTTGTGGAGAACATGAGTTACTGCGATTTAGCGCACAGGGCAAATAAAACGGAGATTTCCGAAAAGACAGGACGGTATAAACGCAAAAAGCGCTTTGGAAAGTCCATTGCCAACAAAGCACCTGCCATGCTGATTACGATGCTGAAACAGAAATGCCAGTCACGCGGGCTGGAAGGGGTGAAAGAGGTTGACACGCATGTGTGCGCCAGTCAGTACAACCACCAGACAGACACTTGCATCAAGAAGGCACTTGAAAACCGCTGGAACATTATGCCAGACGGTGAACGCATTCAGCGCGATTTGTACTCGGCGTTCCTGCTTCAGCATTGCAGAAGAGACTTGCCGGAATATAATAGGAAGGAATTACAGAAAGAGTTTGGGGAAGAACTTTACCGAGTATTTGACCGCGAGGCACTCCAACGTGACTATCCTCAATTTGTTGCGTATCATCATATGACGATTCAGCGGCTTTCAGAACTGCCGCATACGATTCCCAGCATGGGCATCAGGCGAATCATCAGCTAACATGAAAATCCGGTGCGGTTCGCACCAGCAAAACCGGTCGATTGTCCGTCCGGGGCTGTCGCTAATGGCGGCAAAGGTCGCCTTGACAGCAGAAGAGTTTCGGGAAAATAGTCAGCGCAGCATTGCTTTGTTCAATACTGAAAAGCTATCTACCAACTCAACACACGTTCTGAAAAGTGCATATTGCAATTCTGTGCATTTCTGCCGTTGCAATCTGCACGGAGCGTGTGGAGGCAAAGGCGTAACAACTTGGTCGGCGAGCATGATGCCGTGTTGCAATCTGCACGGAGCGTGTGGAGGCAAAGACGCCTTTATACCTCCTTTGCTCTCCCTGTGATAGTTGCAATCTGCACGGAGCGTGTGGAGGCAAAGTCGGTGGCGTTGTACTTGGAAAGCCGTCGGCTGTTGTTGCAATCTGCACGGAGCGTGTGGAGGCAAAGAACTACCCGAATTCCGAAACAGAACTGCGTGCTAGTTGCAATCTGCACGGAGCGTGTGGAGGCAAAGATTGTGTGAAGCCGGTTTCCGATACTCTTTACCGTTGCAATCTGCACGGAGCGTGTGGAAGACCTTGCATCATCCCTCGAAAAAAATCCGAGAAAATTTATGCAGACCTATTGCATTTTTATTCATTTTGGTGTATAATCCATCTTGTCCGACAGACGGACACAAAAATGATGAAAATCAGGATGAAGATAAAGGAGTCGATTGTTATGGCGAAGATGCGCGTATTGCTGGCTTATTCCGGTGGTCTGGATACCTCGATTATCGTGCCGTGGCTGAAGGAAAATTATGACTGCGACGTGGTCTGCGTTGCGGGCGACGTCGGGCAGGGCGAAGAGCTGGAGCCCCTCCACGAGAAGGCGAAAAAGTGCGGCGCTGAAAAGCTGTACATCGAAGACCTGCGCAAGGAGTTCGTCGAGGACTTCATTTGGCCGACGCTCAAGGCGGGCGCGGTCTACGAGGGCAAGTACTTGCTGGGCACGTCCTTCGCGCGGCCGCTGATTGCCAAGCGCCTCGTCGAAATCGCTCACAAGGAGAACTGCACTGCCATCTGCCACGGCTGCACCGGCAAGGGCAACGACCAAGTCCGCTTCGAGCTGACCATCAAGGCGTTTGACCCGAACATGCAGATTATCGCGCCGTGGCGCATCTGGGACATCAAGACCCGCGAGGAGGAAATTGACTACGCCGAAAAGCGCGGCATTCCCGTCCCAGTGAAGAAGGATCGCCCGTATTCGATGGACCGCAACATCTGGCACATCAGCCACGAGGGCGCGGATTTGGAAGATCCGTGGAACGAGCCGCCGGAAGACCTGCTGCTGACGATGGTCACGCCCGAAAAGGCGCCTGATCAGCCCGAATACGTCACGGTGGACTTCGAGCAGGGCGTGCCGGTCGCCATCAACGGCGAAAAGCTGGACGCGGTGGATTTGCTGACGAAGGCGAACGAAATCGCGGGCCGCAACGGCGTTGGCTGCGCGGATTTGGTGGAGAACCGTCTGGTGGGCATGAAGTCCCGCGGCGTGTACGAAACCCCCGGCGGAACGATGCTCTACGCCGCGCACGGCATCCTCGAATCCATCACGCTTGACCGCGCCACCAGCCACTACAAGGAGCTGGTCGCGAGCAAGTTCGCGGAGCTGGTGTACGACGGCATGTGGTACACGCCCCTGCGCGAGGCGCTCTCCGCATTTGTGGACAGCACGCAGCAGGCGGTCAACGGCACGGTGAAGCTGAAGCTGTACAAGGGCAACTGCATCAATGCGGGCGTGAAGTCGCCGAACAGCCTGTACATGGAGGAAATCGCCACCTTCGGCGACAGCCACGACTTGTACAGCCACAAGGATTCCGCGGGCTTCATCAACCTGCTCGGTCTGCCGCTGAAGGTCAAGGCGATGGTGGAGCAGAAGAATAAGAAGTAATTTAAAGCAACACCGCACAAATCGGCGGCTGACCGCCTCATTTGTGTAAATGTGATAACTGTGGTGTCCAGCAAGTCGTGCACTGAATTCGGGAGTAGAGCCCCAATAGTATAAACGCGCTCGTCAGAAGGTCGGCGGGCGCGTTTTCTGTGCGAATTTGAAATTTGGAGGGGGGATTTGAGGCAGCTGATTTCAGAAAAAACCGATTTTCTGAAAGGTGGTTACACGCCGACCCGAAAGTCGTTGTGAAGATACACAACAATTTGCCATGCTTTTGTCAGAAATGTCAGAAATATATAATTCTTCAAGAAAACACTTGACTTTTTTCGAGGGGAGGATAAAATAGAAGAAAGGAATCGCGAGGGAAAGGAGGAACGGACAGTGATTTGCTATCAACAATCGCATGGCTGGGCAAATTGCTGGATAGCTGTAGAGAAAAGAAAAGAGCACAGCCGAAGCGATAAAATGGACAAACTGGAAAAGGAGAGAATACGATGAGCGTCATTAGTTTTTTGCTGCTGGTTGTTAGTTTGGTGGCCAATTGGAGAGTTTATCAGAAGATGGGCAGACAAGGCTGGGAAGGAATTATTCCGTTCTATAATATCTACGTTCAGTTTGAAGTGCTGTATGGTCAGGGGGCGAAAATGTTCCTGCTGCTGATTCCGTTTTATGGCATCTACATTGCTATCAAAGCAGCCATCGATCTTGCGCACGCATTCAACCAAAGCACGGGTTTCGGTTGGGGATTGGTGCTGCTGAACACCGTATTTGTCTGCATTCTTGGCTTTGGCAAGGCGGAATACATGGATGGCTCGCATGCTGTCACAAGTGACGATGCGATTAGCAGAACACTTGACAGTATTGCGAATGAGAAGAAATAATAACGCGGAAGGCATGCAATGTCCGATGATACATATCCTTTGGACTGGTAACTAAAACGCTGTCCGCCTCCCATTCTCGGAGGCGGATTTTTCATATCCATGCACATAAAAACGAGCCAGCTTCTCACGAAACTGGCTCGTTTTTGGCAGGGGCAGAAGGACTCGAACCCTCAACAAAGGTTTTGGAGACCCACGTGT
>OGDF01001599.1_pt1 | contig 32873 bp, 31 predicted proteins | sample 1570141 | NCBI WGS metagenome assembly OGDF01 (sample SAMEA4370581, study PRJEB24528) | human gut metagenome | reverse complement strand
CTCAAAGGTCTTGCCCGCGCCCACTTCGTGCGCCAGCAGGGTGTTCCCGCCGTAAAGCACATGGGCGATGGCCCCCCGCTGGTGTTCCCGCAGGGTGATGTCCGGGTTCATGCCGCCCAGGACGATGTGGCTGCCGTCATACTCACGGGGGCGGGTGGAGTTGAACAGCTCGTTGTAGGTCCTGACTAAATCCTCCCGCCGTCTGGGGTCACGCCACACCCAGTCCCGGAAAGCGTCCTTGATGGCCTGCTGCTTCTGCTGGGCGAGGGTGGTCTCCTTCTTGTTCAGCACCCGCTTCTGTTTCCCGTCCGCGTCCTCAATGGTGTCGTAGATGCGAACATCCCGGAGGTTCAGGGTGTCCTCCAAAATGCGGTAGGCGCTGGCCCGGTCTGTGCCGTAGGTCATATACGCCATGACATCGTGCCGCCCTGTGGCGTTCTTGCCCGTGACCTGCCACTCCGCGGTGGAGGGTGAATATTTCACCTGTACCGCGTTCCGAAGCCGCCACGGGGTATCAAAGGTCTCCTCCATGAACTGCTGGATATAGTCCTTGTCGATCCAGGTGGCGCCCAGACGCACATCGATCTCAGAAGCATCCAGGTCTTTGGGCTGCGCCTGTTCCAGCGCCGCCACATTGACTGCGTAGGCTGGATCGGTGGCCACCGCCATCCTCGCCACCATCAGCTTGTCCCGGACATTGCCGGAGAGGTAATCGTCCGCGGTATGCCAGCCCCGGAGGGGGTCGTCCGCCACAGCCTCACGGGGGTCACGGAAGATCACGCCCTGTAATTCCTCTGTGATGCGCCCGTACTCACCGGGCGTCCCCAGCAGTTCGGACATGAACCGCAGATCGACCCTGCCGCGCTCCCCGATGGAGACCGCCAGCGCCTCGCTGGGCGTGTCCACGCTGGTGATATGGCGTTCCGGGCGGATGGTCCTTTTTGTGAACATATCCGCCTTGCTCTCCAGCCGCCCGTCCTCGTCGATGTTCTCCAGGGAGCAGAGCAGATAGTAGGAGGAGTCCTCGTCAAAGACCCTTGCGTTGGCGCTGGAATTGATGGTCCCGAACTTTGCGTAAAAGGCGTCATAGGCGGCGTTCAGCTCCGCCTGCTTCGCCTGGATGTCCCCGTCCGGGTAGTCCTCAAGCTGGTACTGGATCAGGTCGTTCACGAGCTGCCGCAGGCCGATCATCCCGGCCACGCGCCCCTTTGCCGTGTCGCTCAGCTCCACGGGCTTCATCACGCTGTTCTCCCGGAAGTAGACCTCCCCGTCCACCAGGGCATAGGAGAAGTTCTTCACATCCGGGTCGGCGGGGATGGCGCCCCGCTCCGCCGCTTCGTCCGCAATCTCCGCCTCTACCTCCGCCGCCTGATAAGTGCCTTGGATATGGGAGACGGCCTCACGGAGCTGTTCCGCAAGGTCGGCGCCGGGGATGGGGGCAACGGTACATTCCTCCCGGCCGTACTGGGTGCTTTCAGTCGTTAGTTCGCCCAGCACCATTTCTGGGTGGTCCACAAAGTAGCTGTTGAGGGTGAGGCCCTCCGGGGTCTGCCCCAGGTGTACCCAGTCCGGCTCAATGTCGATGGGGCGGTCCCGCTTTTGCAGGAACAGGATGTCCGACACCACCTCCGTCCCGGCGTTGGCTCTGAAAGCGTTGTTCGGCAGACGGATAGCCCCCAGCAGCTCCGCCCGCTGCGCGATATACTTCCGGGCGTCGGGGCTTTTGGCGTCCATCGTGTAGCGGCTGGTGACAAGGGCCACCACACCGCCCGGACGCACCTGGTCGATGGCCTTGGCAAAGAAATAGTTGTGGATCGAGAAGCCCAGCTTGTTATAGGGCTTGTCGTTCACCTTGTAGTCGCCGAAGGGGACGTTGCCGACACAGAGGTCGAAGAAGTCCCGCCTGTCGGTGGTCTGGAAACCGGCCACCTTGATGTCCGCCTCCGGGTACAGCTTCTGGGCGATACGCCCAGTGATGGAGTCCAGCTCCACACCGTAGAGGCGGCTGCCCGCCATGCTGTCCGGGAGCAGGCCGAAGAAGTTGCCCACGCCCATCGAAGGTTCCAAGATGTTGCCCGTCTGGAAGCCCATCCGCTCCACAGCGTCATAGATGGACTTGATGACGGTGGGGCTGGTGTAGTGGGCGTTGAGGGTGGACGCTCTGGCGGCAGCGTATTCCTCCGGGGAGAGGGCGGCATACAGTTCCCTGAACTCGCCTGCCCAGCTATCTTTTTTCTCGTCAAAGGCATCCGCCAGACCGCCCCAGCCCACATAGCGGGAAAGGACCTCCTGCTCCTCTGGCGTGGCGTCCCTGCCGTCGAACTCCAGCTCATGCAGGAGGTTGATGGCGTCCATGTTGGCCCGGAACTTCGCTTTGGGTCCGCCCTCGCCCAGATGGTCGTCCGTAATGCGGAAATTGCGGGCGGCGGGCTGTTGGGTCTGCTCCGGCTGTCCGTGTTCCGGCTCCCCGAAATGCAGCCGTTCAACGACCACATCAAAGGGCAGGCCGTTCTTATCGCCGGGATAGATGGTCTCGGCGGTGGCGGTGACTTTCGGCTTCGGGCCAACCTGGTCTGAAGCTGGCCTTACATCTAACTTGTGCGCGTTTTGCGCCCAAGTTGGGTCTGGGTGGAGAACTGATTGGACCTGTTCCCGCAGTCCGGGGGTATCTTTCAGTTCGGCCCCGTCAATGAACGCATACGCCTCGTCCCATGTCTTGAAGGAGGTAGGATACCCGCCTGTCAGGTCTCCAGCGCGGAAGATAAGGGGGTCCAGGGCGGTATTGGAAAGCGGGTCATAGAAAAATCCTGCCGTCTGCATGGCATCCACGATACGCCGCTGTCCAGGCTCCAATGCGGCAATGGCCGTTTGCGTCTGACGCTGGTAGTCCGCCGCCCATTTTTCAACATCCGCAAAAGGATCTTCTTCCCTCTGTGCGGAAAGGATATGCTCGACCGCATCCCGGTCGGCCTCCGCAAAGCTGAATGTGACATCGCCGTTCTCATGGACGAACCGCGCCGTGGAGATGCCGGCCTCGCCCATCTGCTCCTCCAGGACGGGGGCCTCCTCCACCGTGACCCTCACCCGGTAATTGGGGGTCGTGACCTCGATCTTCGCACCGGGCAGGAATGCGTTGTTCCTGACATCCGCCCAGAGCATCCGCTCCAGCCTCTCCTTGCTCTCAGCGCGGAGGACGGGATAGGCCAGCGTAGGGTCACGGAGCTGGACATCGAACAGGCCGATCTCCTCCACGATATAAGCCGTGTCCTCCAGATAGACGGTATCGCCCACCTGATAGGTCGGCTCCTGCGGTGCGGCAGTGCTTTTTGCATCGGTCCCAGGTGCGGCAGGGGTAATATCCTCCCCGGCTCCTTCATGGGCCATGCCCTCCGGCGTTTGCCCCGCTTCTGTGCCGGGAACAGGCTCCTCCATGACCCTCTCGGCCTTGGGGCGGTGTGAGCGGAGCGCCGTCTCCGCCTCCTCAAAGGTAGCGAAACCGCCAGCCGTAGCTATAGCAAAACGGCGCTGTTCATCGTAGCCGTAGTGGTTGTAGAACTGCCCGTTGGGGTACTGCTGGATGACGATAGCCTCATCGCCGCTGCGGTAGCTGGCGGCAGTCTGCACTGCTTCTTTCGGCTGGGCGTCCCGGATGTGTCCAGTCCGCAGGCTATGCTCGAACATCTCCCGGTCCATGAACACCTGGTCCCGCCCCGGCTCGTCAGGGTAGACATAGAACACATCCCCATCCGTGATGCTCGTCAGGACGATCTCCTTTGTACCGTCCTCGGAATAGATGGTGAACGGGTCCCCGATGCCATATTTCAGGGGCGGCAGCTTTGCCTCCTCCGTTTTGAGCCAGTCGGCGGCCTCCCGCCTTGCGACATCCTCCTTGACCTGGAGCAGATAGTCCTCGGCCTGCCACTCGCTGGTGAACTCCTCGGAGACGCCCTCCGGGTCAACATATATCTCATCCCGGATGTCATCCCAGACGGCATAGCCGCCCTCGGTCTCGATCAGGAAGAACCGCTCCGGGGCGGCATAGTTGCTGCCGTCCGCCATCCGCGCCGCCTGTGTCAGCATCTCATGCTCATGTGATGCCCCGGCAGTCATTTCCGGCGTGGACTCCAGCATTTCATAGATCCTGTCAAGCAGGTTTTGGCGGAAACGGTCATGGTATTCCGGGGCGTCGAAGTACAGGCGCATAAAGGCGGGGTCCTGGACGGTGAGCGCCGCCCGGTCGATGGCCCGGAGCCCCTCCATCGTGGCGGTCTCCCGGTCATTGTTGCGGTAGGCGTTCCGAAACGCCGTATCGTCCAGGAGGGCATCCGCGATGACAGGAAGATACCGCTCATAGACCTCCTCCGGGGTAGACGGGAAGCTGTGTCCGGGTGCAGGGAGGGGGATGCCGCCAAAAGCGGAATAGTCCCGCTCCATATCAGCATAACGCGCCTTTTCCGATGCTCTCAGGTAGTGGCCGCCCTCGATCCATCCTCCGATCCTCTGCTCCACCTCAGACCAGCGCAGGCGGACTTCCGTTCCCTGGTCGGCGTTGCGGATCACCAGCCCCTGGGGGCGGTACTGGATATTGCCGTGGGTCCCGTCAAAAAACTGCCAGCCGCGTCCGCCGTCTGTCCCATACTCGTTTTTCAGGTACTCGGTACGGTCTGCGGGGGTGCTGTCACCGGCATAGAGGGCGGCGATACGCAGCTTGCTGTCATGATGGCCGGAGCCGTTACGCAGGATGCGCTCGATCTCCTCATCGGAGATAGCCAAGGCGGGGGCGGGCGGCTCTGCCGGGTGCTGCTCCTCTTGGGGCATAGCAAAGGCGGAGGGCTTCTCGCTCTCCGCCTGCTGGTCGATGAATGTGATCTGTTCCATCTCGGAGGGGAACAGCCCCTCCAGCGTCAGTTGTTGATAAGCTCCGCCGTCACGATCTCCTCCGCCTGTGCTTTCAGCGCGTTCATGTGCCGCACCCAGTCCATCTGCCGGGTCTTTTTGTCCGGCGCCGGGTCCGCCGCCAGCAGTTCCTCCATCAGCTGCCCCATCCGGGCGGATGCCGTCTCCTGCACCTCCCACAGGTGCGGGAACAGCTTCCCGGTCAGGGTCAGGTGGTTGTAGAGGAGCTTGTTGTTCTCCTCCAGATACGCCCTCCGCATCCTGCCGTACTTGCCCAGCGGACGGTCCTCCATTTTCTCCAACTGGATGTCCGGGATCAGGTAATCCCCTGCCTGTCTGTAAGTCAGCTCTGCCATTGTCCTGTCTCCTTTCCTCGGCCTGTTCGACCTGTTTTGCCCTTTCGTAGGTGCGGATGGCCCGCTCGACCTCACGGAACACCTGGGAAGATACCTCGCTGACTGCCGTACCCAGCACATTGGACGCCGCCTGGGTATTGAAGTCGAACACATCCATGAAGTCCTCCGGCTCAAAGCAGCTCTCCGGGTCCTCCACACAGCGGGAATAGAGCATATATCGGATGCTCGTTTCCGCCGCCCTCCGAAAGGATACCTCTACGTTGAACTCATCATACCCGTAAAGGAAGGAATCGTCAACGATGCCGAGGATGACCTCTTTATTGTCATCCCAATATCCCGAAGCGAGTTGGGATGAGATTTTTTCGATCTGCTCCTCCAGCCCCGCGCCGGCCCCCACGCCGTAGGCCCGCTCCAGCGCGTCCTGCACAGCGGGGACATACTCCTCCCGCATGGACCAGAGGTTGACCGGGCGGGAGTTCTCCCTCTCCCCGGTGTCCGACACATCGAACACATAGCGCAGCTTCGGGCGGCTGCCCGTGTTGTCCACCAGCGCGATGCCCTTGGACCCCCGGCGCACATAGCGGCGCATGGTCTTGTTCCACAGGTCGTACTCGGCGCAGGCCGTGGCGTCCGGGCGCTGCTTGTAGATCATGAGCTGCTCATTGTAGGGGTATTTGTAGAGCCGGGCCGCAGTGGTAAGGAAGGCTGTCCACTGCTCCCGGCTCCCGGTCACTTGTCTGGCGGCTTCTTCCGCCATCTGGGTGTAGTAGGCGGCTTTCGAGGGGAACGGTACGACCGCCGCCCCGTCCGCCCGCAAGGGTTCATTCAATGCCATAGGTTGCCTCCGTTTCTTTCAGATTTGTGTGCCTGGGTCAGATGTCCGGGTACAGGTCCAGGCTGTCAAACTCCGCGTCCGTCATGCCGTCCAGCTTTTCCAGGACGCTTTTGGAGAGGCGGTCCAGCCGCCGCTCCGAGGGGGTGAGCTGGAGGCGCATGGCCACCAGCTCCGCCACCAGCCCCGCCCGTGTGCCGGGGTTGTAGAGCATCATCATGATCCGCTCGTCCCGTGTGAACTCCTTCATCGCTCATCCTGTCCGGCCTGCTTCTGGGGCGGCTTACGCTCCGGCGGTTCCGCGCCGGAAAGGGCTTTCAGCGCATCCAGGACGGAGTGCCGCTCCGTTTCAGGCTCATCCTTTCTTCCGTTATTGATGATCCCATCAATGGAGTTGTAATCGTCCTCCACCGCCATCTCAGCGTTTTTCAGGTAGTTCTCCCGCAGGGCGAAGTTTTCCAGCTCCTTAAAGCCGATGGAATCCACATAGTGGCAGGATACCATGCCGCCCACCTTCAAGGCCACGATGTCGCTGACCGACAGGCTGTGTCCCCGGAAGTCCTCCGGGCGGGCGGTGTTGAACTGCACATAGAACGCCTCCAGCTGCGCCATCACCGCCTCCGGCGTATCGGGCGCCTTGGGCAGCTCCCCGTGGTAGACCACCTCGTAGTGGTCGATGTCCGGCTCCTTGCCCTGCCTTTGCAAGCTGGCGTAGGATTCAAACCGCTCATAGAGGGTGTCGTCCGTCCGCCGCAGCTGTAAGATGGCGTAGGCGTCGGTGGCGCTCTCCAGAAACGCCGTCAGGTGGCCGGGGGACTCGTCCACGCCGTTCACCTCGTCCCATTTTTTGATGTCAGACATCCTGCTCCTCCTTCCTCAAAAATGGCAGGCCGTTCTCCTTTGCGTCCTGCCGCTGCTGCTGTCTGCGCTCCTCGCTGTACGGCGGGCGGATGCCCACGCACCGCTTGGGGATGCGGTAGGTCACGGACCTGCCCTGCCCGGTCTCTTTCAGGACAAAGGCGTCCGGGAACCGCTGGGACAGCTCCCGCAGCTTATTGATGAGCCTTGTGTCGTGGGTGTAGACCTCCGCCGTGTCCAGCTCGTTGTCCCACAGGATGATGGTCTCCTGCTCGGCGAGGGTCAGCTTCTGGCGGCTCATCGGCTTTCCTCGCAGTGCTTTTTCTCCGGCGCGGGAGAGGGCTTGTCTTTCTGGCCGCTTTTCAGGGCGGAAAGCTGGCCCAGGACGGACTCCCGCTTTTCGGCCTGCGTCTCCTGTTCCCGCATGGCCGCCTTGTCCATGAGCATCCCGTAGTCGGTGGGCGTCATGGAGCGGCTCCCCAGCTTGTTCTCCGCAAGGACCATATCCCGGACTTCGTTGATGGAACAGCCCACAACCTCCAGTTCGCCGCCCTTGGTCTCGTTGAACTTCTCGTCATACAGGTGGTAGTCCCAATGCCCCGCGCCGCACTCCACGGCGAGATAGGCGTTCCAGCCGATCTTCCACGCCGCCTGCTCCGCATCCAGCACCGGCTCCGGGCGGCAGACGCCCCCGCCACGCTCCAGCACCTCGGCGAACTGGCAGATATGGTAGACCTCGCTCCCGACATAGGTGTGGTAGTCGTCGATATACTCGCACTTGGCGGAGAAGGTCCTGTCCGGGTACTCCACCTGGATCGTACCGCCGTCCGGGATGCGGAACTGCTCGTCATAGCCGCTGTTGATGAAGCGGATGTCATCCTTCGGCAGCGTCTCCGGCTCCCAGATGGAGCGGCGGCGGATGTCCGAATCGCGGAAGTCTTTCAGGGAGGTCAGGCCCACCTGCGCCACATCGCTGCCACCCAGCGGCCCGCTTTGCAGCCCCGCCTCTCCGATAGCGGCTGCCCGCGCCGCCGCAAGATGGTCGTGGGTGGGGTCGATACCGTCCAGCACATCGTCCAGGCTGATCTTGCCCTCGGCGGTCTTTTCTTTGGTCTGCTTGTCGAACACAGTGTACTCAAAGTCCCCGCCCTGGACCTCTTTCAGGTGGAGCAGGGAGGAACGGTCAACAAGGTACACGCCTTCCTGTTTTCCCTGCGACTCCATTTCCATCTGGACAGCCTCCTGCACAGCCTGTTCCATACTTAAAGTGGCCGCCCGGTCCTCGATGCTCTCCCGGACTACATCCATATGCCCGGTATCGACCATCTTGGAGAAGGTCTTGTAGATGTCCGCCATCGTGTCCGGGGAGGCCAGCAGCGCCCTCGCCTGATCGTCAGGCAGTTCCAGCGCCCCGATCTCCATCAGGATGTCCTCCCGCACCGCATACTCGACAGCGTGGTTCAAGATATCGGCGGGCGGCTGATCCACCAGCCATGCCCGGAACTTGTCCTGCTCCGCCGACGCTTTCTCATACAGTTTGCTGCTCAGTTCCGTATCAGCCATTCTATCAGTCCTCCTGTCTCAAAATTTTGACCCATCTTGTTTTCATCTGGCGGGGATACTGCCCGCTGTCCTTCGGCTTGCGGCTGCCCGTCCACTCCACGCCCCCGGCTGGCCCCTCGCATACGAAGCCGGAGGCTTTCAGAGATACGCCGCACTCGCTGTCCAGGATATAGGTGATGACTTTCTTGTAGCCCATCGCCCTCGCCGCCCGGACCGCCGCCCCATAGAGCATACTGCAAGCGTTCCGCGCCCCATCGGTGCAAAGGCGGTTGACCTCCAGTGTATAGCCGTCATCCAAGAAGCGGCTCACCGGGCGGCCGCAGATGGCAACACCGGCGAGCCGCCCGTCCTCCCGGACACCGATAGAGAACTTGTGTCCCACCGTGGGCTTATGGTGGCGGTGGTGCTGGCACACGAACTCGTTCGCCTCCCGCAGGGAGACGGGGACCAGCGACAGCATATCCCTCACCGCCCACGGCGTCACGGATGCCCTGCATGATATACGCCACACAGGGTACGGCCACGCTGTTGCCGAGCATCTGGTAACGCTTCGTGTCGCTGATGGCCCTGCCGTCCGCGCCGGCCTCCGTCCAGCCGTCCGGGTAGCCCTGCAAACGCTCCGCCTCGGTGGGGGTGAGCCTCCTCACGCAAAGCCCGGTGCGGACAGGGTTCTGGTAGTTCAGCGAGTAGCCGCCGGAGGCCGCCTTTGCCAGCAGTGTGCCGCTGACCTCATCCGTCTCCCGGAGGTTGCGGCAGTCCACAGCGGCGGCCCCGTCCGCATCCTCCACCACAGCCACGCCGCCCTGGTTGCAGCAGGGGTTCCCGCCGTTCAGGTCCAGCGTCCGGGAGGTGTCCGCCTCATAAAAGCCGCTCCTGGGGTTGTCCGACAGCATCCCGCCGGAGTGGTAGGCGCCGACCACATAGGCTTTCATCACGGCGCTCTGCTGGCCCGCCAGAAGGGTGGGGGCGGTCTCCTCCTGGAAACCGATGCTCCCGGACTGGCTGCCGGCCTTGTGCTTGAAGCCCGCGCTCACCACGCAGAAGTCCAGCTCGTTCCCCTGTCCGGCAGGGCGGGAAAGCCCGGCGCCGGAGGCACAGAGCGTCCCGGCGATCTGCGGGTGGGTGACGATGGGCTGCTCATGGGCGGCGGTCAGGGTGGGGGACTGCTCCTCCAGGATGCCGGCGTTGGCCTGCCCGGTCCCCATGCAGACGGCGTGGCGGTCGATGGTGTTGAGGGTGAAGGAGACGTTCTCGTTGATGCCGTCCCCCTGCGGCCCGTTCCCGTCCGCCCTGCCGATCATGGAGCCCTGGATGGCGTATGCGGTGATGGGCAGGTTGCCGTGGGTCTGGCTGCGGAGGGTGGGCGATACGCCGCCCTTCTCCACACTGAGGGAATCTCCGCCCTGGTCGTTCAGTATCTCCACCGCATTTTTCGGCGCAAAGAGGTATTGGTCGTTCCCGGTCGCCAGTGTGCCGCTCTTTTCCACCTGGAGCAGAGGCCCCTTGCCCCCGCCCTCACAGCCGCAGCGGATACGCATGGAGATGGCGGGGACCGCCGCCCCCACGCCGTCCGGCATCTCGATCACGCCGTTGCGCCCGGTGGACATCCCGCAGTTCGTCCCCAGCGTGGCCGCCACATGGCCGGTAAGCTGGGCATTGTAGCCGTCTATCCCCGCGCCTGCTGTTCCAGCGCCGTTTTGAGCATAGGCGGCAAGTCCTTGCCGCGGCGTTCCGCCCGCCGCAAAATACCCTGACAGGCTTTTGGGGACAAAGAGTATCTCGCCGGCGCGTTCGCCTCTAAAATCTGCGATAAGAAAGATGCGCCGGCGCCGCTGTGCTGTTCCGAAGTATTGGGCGTCGTACACGCACCAAGCGAGGTCAGCTCCTCGGCCTCGTACCATCCCGGCGTTTGCCCACCGTCCAGAACCAGGCATTGGAACTTCGGTCTCTGCGAACGCTTCCAGCACAGCCTTAAAGTCACGCCTGGAAGAACTTGACAGGGCTCCGGGGACATTTTCCCAGAGCGCGAATTTCGGGTATTCTCCATTTGTTGCCTCCTGCATCTCTCTGATGATCCTGATGGCCTCCAGAAAGAGGCCGCTCCGCTCCCCGGCAAGGCCGAGCCGCTTGCCTGATGCCACGCTCAGGTCCTGGCAGGGGGAGCCAAAGGTGATGATGTCCACAGGCGGCAGGTCGCCGCCGTGGAGCTTTGTGATGTCGCCAAAGTGTTCCATGTCCGGGAAGTGCTTCTTCGTCACGGAGACGCACTCCGGGACGATCTCGCTGGCCCACAGGGGCTTGATCCCGTAAAAAGAGGCGGCATAGGGGAAACCTCCTATGCCGTCAAACAGGGAACCGAGTGTAAGCTGGTCCGTTTTCAATTTTTCTTTCCTCCGCTGTTCTTTCCGCTGTTGTCGAACTCCATCTGGAACTTCGCCCGCCCGTCCTCCTCGGTGGTGAGCAGGACATCGGCGTTGTAGGTCTTGCCCGTCCGCTGGCTCTTGCAGTCCTTCAGCCTGACGCGCCCCTCCTTCACCAGCTTCTCGGCCATGCCCGCGGTCAGGTGCTTGCCGATCTTCTTGAAATAGGCGTTGTCCTTCCAGAGGACGAAGCGGCACTCCCGGCTGGAACAGAACCAGCCCTTGTCACGCTCCGCCACATCCGCCCCGCAGTGGGGGCAGCTCCCAATCACCTTGCTGTTACCCGGCATCCTGATCTCCACTCCTTTCACCGTCTCATAGTTCTTCACAAGGTCCGTCACCATCCCGGCGATCTCCCGCATGAAGTCATCCGGGGCATAGCCGCCCTTCTCGATGCCCAGCAGCTTTTCCTCCCACTCCGCCGTCATGGAGGGGGACTGTATCTGCTCCGGCACTACGGCGGCCAGGGCGCGGCCCTTGTCCGTAGGGACCAGCGCCTTGGCCTTTTTATCACCCCTGCGCTCCACAAAGCCCTTCTGCACCAGCTTCTCGATGATGGCGGCGCGGGTGGCGGGAGTGCCGATCCCTTTCCGTTCCACATCTTCGGGCATCTCCTCGGCCCCGGCAGACTCCATACTTTGCAGGAGCGTGTCCTCCGTGAACCGCTTGGGCGGGGTCGTTTTGCCCTCTTTCAGTTCCACCTTGACAAGGGGCAGCTTTGCATCCTCCGAGAGGGTGGGGATGGGCTGGGCATCGTCCCCGGATTTCTCCTCATCAGCGGCAGTAACATATGCCCGCCAGCCGGGGTCAGTGACCGTCTTTCCCTTGGAAGTGAACTGATGTCCGGCGCACTCCAGCGTGACGGTGGTCTCCGAATAGCGGCAGGGGTTGCCCACAGCGCAGACAAGGCGCAGGGCGATCAGGTCCAGCACCGCCAGTTCCCCGGAGGGCAGCTCCGCAAGGTCGGCGGCCTCCAGCGTTTTCGTGGGGATGATGGCGTGGTGGTCGGTCACTTTCTTCCCGTTGATGACCTGGGCGGCGTTCACGGCGGCGGGGGCGTCCGGGGAGATATTACGCTTTTTCTGCACCATCTCCACCAGCCCCGGCAGCATCCCCGCCATGTCCTCCGTGAGGTAGCGGCTGTCCGTCCGGGGGTAGGTGACGAGTTTCTTCTCATAGAGGCTCTGGGTGTAGTCCAGGGTCTGCTGCGCCGTATATCCCAACTGGCGGTTGGCGTCCCGCTGAAGGGAGGTCAGGTCATAAAGCGCCGGGGGCTTCTCCGTCCGGTCCTTACGCTCCGACTTTACCACGGTGGCTGTACCAGCCCTGCGGCACTCCTCCGCCACCTTCTCCGCCTCGGTCTTTTCCTTCATACGCTCTCCGTTCGCCGCAAAGCCCTCCGGCACAAGCTGGACCGTGTAGAACGGCTCGGACTGAAAGCCGCTGATCGCCGCCTCCCGTCCGCAGACCATCGCCAGCGTGGGCGTCATCACCCGGCCCACATTGAGGGTGGGGCCGTACTTGCATGAGAAAAGCCGGGTGGCGTTGATGCCGACGATCCAGTCGGCGCGCTCCCGGCACAGGGCAGCCTCATACAAGGCGTCGTATTCCGTTCCCGGTCTCAGGCGGGCGAAGCCCTCCCGGATGGCAGCGTCCTCCATAGAGGAGATCCAGAGCCGCTCAAAGGGCTTTTTGCACTTGCACTGGTGGTAGACCAGCCGAAAGATCAGCTCGCCCTCCCGTCCGGCGTCGGTGGCCTCCACGATGGAGGCGACATCCTCCCTGCCCATCAGCCCCCTCAAAATCTGGAACTGCTTCTTGGTGGACGGGGACACCTGGTACCGCCACTTCTCCGGCAGGATGGGCAGGTCCTCCAGCCGCCACTTGGCGTAGGTCTCACCGTAAGCCTCCGGCTGGGCCAGCTCCACCAGATGGCCCACGCACCAGCTCACGATATACCCGCCGCCCTCCAGGTAGCCGTCGCACCGTTTCGAGGCACCCAGCACCTTGCCGATGCTCTGCGCCACCGAGGGCTTCTCGCAGATCACTAACTTGCTCATAGGCAGTCGCTCCTTTCTGAAAAAATCAACTGTTTTCGCCCGATTTTGGGCATGAAAAAAGCGGACAAAGATGTGTGATCCTTGTCCGCTTTACGGTTTTTATAAAGTTTTGCCCGCCGCCTGTCTCAGGAAAGGTTCTCCCGGAGGAATTTGTGCGACAGGAGGGAGAGATAGGCTTCGCCCAGCTCCATGATGAAGTCCGGGGTGATGGACCAGAACGGGGAGTGGTGCAGATTGTCAAAGGCCATCTTGAGGACGGCGTACAATGCCGGGTCCTCCAGCCCAAGACGCTGTTTCAGCCCCGCCTCCGCATCGGCCCACTCCGTCACGCCGCCGACCTCCCTTGTAGCCATGACATACACGAGGATCAGCGACATACATTTCTTCGAGTCCGGGTCTGCCGGGGACAGCATACGGTAGAGCCGCCCGACCTCCTCCCGGACATCCGCCAGCGTCAGGGACGTGTACTCGCTCAGGATGGAATCGGCCATGATGTCAGCCACAGCCTCCCGCCACACCGCATACCCGGCGTTCATCATGCCGTCCTCCGCCCCGCTGCCCATGCAGTAGCGGTCAAAGAAGCCGCCGCCCTCGATCTCGTTCTCACAGCAGAACAGGTGTGATATTTCATGGAGGAAAACACGGCGCAGCTCCGGCAGGGGGAAGTCGATGTCTGCGCGTACCATCACGCCGTACTGCCCCTTGCCCCAAAAAGCCTGTGCCGCAAAGGTCTGGAAATAGCCCTCCGCCTTGTAGTCCTCGTCCAGGTTCTTCGGAAAATGCTCCCGGCAGAACTGCTCATAGACATCCAGCCCGTTTTCCGGGGTAAAGAAAGCAAGGACTGTGTTATCCCTTGTGATGCCGGAGTCAAGGGCGTCGTTGAAGAAGTCCAGGGCGTCAAAAAAGATGTCCCTTAATTCCTGCTCCGTGTAGCGGCCCATATCCGCACCTCCTACTCCAGTTCTTCCCAGGGTTCCAGTCCCATCTCCTCCCAAGTGACGCCATAGGGGGCGCCCCCGGAGGTGTACCCGGCGATATAAAAGAAGCGGCCGTCCTGCTCCGGCAAGCTCTGCTGCTCCTGCGCCGCCAGCCTCGCCTTTTTCCGTTTCCGGGCGGCCCGCTTGATCGCCAGCTTCTCCGCCTCGGTTTTCTTCACCCTGGGCTTCGGCGGCTCCGGGAGGCCGTTCTTCTCGATCCGCTCCGCAAATCTGGCCTGTTTTTTCAGGAAAACATCATGGACGGTCTCATAGGACAGCCCCAGCCCACGGCCTTGTATCTTGGTAAAGGCCGCCTTTGCCAGCTTCTCCAGTTCCGCACCGGCGGGCATCTGCCCATGCTCCTTGTAATGGGCGCAGACCACGCCGAACATGACCTCGGATAATTTCTGTTTTTGTTTTGCTTTCAGGTCCTTCCAGTCACTTGCGCCCACGCCATCACCTCCCGGACATTACTGCACCCATTGTAACATGGATGCGGCATATCCGCCATAGGCATTTGGGAAGCCGGCCAGATAAATGACCATCAGCCATAGGCAGATTATCAGGAAGATCACAAATTCAAGAAATCTTCGGGGATCAATACGCATAGCCGCGCCTCCTGCTTTATAAAAGGGCTGGGGACTGGTCCCTTCCGCCAGCCCCCAGGCTTTCCATCAGATATGGGCATCTCTGCGCCCCCAGCTTAAACCGGTTCATCGTCCTCCGCATCAAAACCGCTCCCGTCCTCATCGTCAGTCCCGATGTCCTCCGGGAGGCCGTAGTCCTCGTCATCATCCAGATAATCCGCGTCCGGGTCGGGCTTTGCCTGTTCCTTCTTCCCGCCGCCCTTGAAGAACTTCGTGTAGGCGAAGAAGCCGCCTCCGCCCAGCAGTGCCAGCACAAGGAGCAGGGCGGGCAGGGGGTTCGCTTTGGGCGCGGGCTTTTCCTCGTCCGGCTTGTCCTCCCCATCCTCCGGCTCCTGGGTCTCGGCGGGCGGCTGGACCTCCGGCTCAGGCTTGGTGTACTTTGCCGCTTCCTCCTCGTCCATCAGGGCCAGCAGGTCCGCCTCGTCCACCAGGTTCAGGAAGTGGACGGTCTGCTCCCCCTCGTCATCCCGGTCGATGATGAGGTAGAAGGTATTCCCGGCCTTTGTCACCAGCGTGATGAACTGCTTGCCGGAGCCGTCCGCATGGGCCTCGTCATAATCGTCCACCAGTGTCAGGTTGCCGTCCGGGGTGAGGGCGGTGGAGGGAGGCTCTGCCGTGTCGGTATTGCCCATGCTCATCATCAGCAGGAGCATCATCAGGGTGTCCTCGTCAAAGCCGCTGCCGGGGTCAGGCGCATCCTGCCCGTCCTCCTCAGACGGGGCGGCGGGGGCCTCCTGTTCCGTCACATCCAGATAGTCCTTGTAGACATACCCGGTGGCCTCCGGGATCACGACCTGATACCAGTCGCCGTCCTCGCCAACGACTTCCACCTCGGTCCCCCGGAGCAGATGCCCGATCACGGAATGCTCCAGGCCGGAGCCGGAGCGGAGGTTCAGGTAGGTGTCGCTGCGGACATTAACTGTGCCAACGGTGACGGCCTCCGGCTCAGTCTCCTCGGTATCGGGGGCGGTATCGGTGTCCCCACCGGCCTCGCCGCCCATCAGGGCGGCCATGATCTGCTCCATGCCCTGGGCGGAAAAGGTGATCTTCCCATCCTCACCGATGCTCACGCCCTCCGGCAGGACGACCTTTGTGCCAAGGGTAACGCCGTCAGGCAGGGCGGGGCTGCCGTCCTCCGAAGCGGCCCCGGCAGTCTCATCCGTTTCAGCGGGGGCAGTCTCCACGGCCTCCGTCTCTGTGGCCCCGCTGGTGGGGGCCGGGGCGCCCTCCGCCGCAAAGCAGACGGCGGAGAGGTTCCCCATCATCAGAACGCCAGCCAGAAGGCCGGCGATCATGCTCTTAAATTTCATCCTGTTCATCCTCCTTGATCTCAGAAGTGTTGTTGTCACGGCCAGCCTGCATCCCCGGCGCGCCCGCACCCGGCATGGCAGCCGGGGCGGGGAACAGCCCGCCTTGCAGGGCTTTCAGGACCTCCGCAAGCTGGTCCGGGGTCAGGTTCTGCGCCCGCACCATCTCATGGATCTCCGTGTTCTCCTGCTGGATATACTTCTGGCAAAGTTCCTTGTAGCGGGCGTCCCACTGGTCGCGCTTCTCCTTTGCGCGGTCCCGGTCGGCCCCGATCCTGTCCAGTTTCTCGCTCATTTTTGCTCCTTTCACCTGATGCGCCCGAAGCATAGGAAGTGGTTCTGCCAATAGTTACTCTCGGTGCTGGCGTAGGAGATGGGATTTCCGCAGTGGATCATCATCCCATCGCCCACATAGATGCCCACATGGGTGGCGTCGCTGGGGTCCGGGGCGTCGTAGGTGTGGTGGAAGAAGATCAGGTCTCCCGGTTTCGCCTGGTCGGGCGGGATGATGTCGCATATCCCTTTCAGTCCCTTGGCCCCCAGCCTCCCCACGCTCCAGCCGTTGCCGCTGTGGTTGATGACCCACGACACGAAGCCGGAACAGTCAAAGGAAGTGGACGGGTTGGAACCACCCCACACATAGGGGTAGCCCAGATACTTCTCCGCCTCGGTTATCATCCTGCGGAATTTCTCATCGGTCAGCGCCTCGCCGGGGATGTCATAGTCCGTGTACTCGCCCCCGGCCACGCCATACACATCCTCCCCGAACAGCTCCGAACGATTGCCGCTGGTGGTCATCAGCACATCGTAGCGGTCGGCCTGCTCCGTTGTCAGCCCGGAGTCCCGGATCACCGCCCCCAGCCCCTTGTTGGTCAGCTTCACATTGAGGATATAATAGTTGTACGGCACTTCCACATCGTAGTCGTTGCCCTCGCTGTCCGTCCGGGTCTCTGTGCGGTAGCGGACCTCCACCTCCGGCGTGAGGGTGAGGGTGTACTGCTGGGCGAACAGGCTTTGCAGGGTGCTTTGGACCTCCGCCCTGGTGTAGTCCTCGAACAGGACGGTCAGGTAGGAGGCCAGCTCATAGGGGTTGTGGCCGATCTCCGCCAGGTCGTAGCGGTACTCGTCATAGCCGGGGTGGGTGCTTTCGATATTGCTTATCTGGTTGTCCAGGGCAGTCTCCAACGCGGAGTAGTCCGCGTCGGCCCCCAGGATGTCAGCGTCCTCCGCCGTGTAGGAGGTCCCCAGCACCGCGTTCCCGCTCCCGGCGAACATGGCGGTGCAGGATGAGAACATCCCGGCGATGAGCATCACCAGAAGCCCCAGGACACCAGCGATAAGGATAGCTTTGGGATGTTCCTTTACAAACTCGATCCCTTTATCCACCAGTGACTTCGTTCCCTCGGCGGCCCTTTTTCCGCCCTTCGCCGCCCCGGAAGCCCCGGCTTTGCCGCTGGCCTTGGCTTCCATATACCGCTTTTTCAGTTCCTGCTTCTGCCGCCACTTGGAGATGGGGTTGGAGGAGGGGCTGGGGTCATTGTGGCGCTCCCGCTGGTACAGGGCCTCCACATTGGCGCTGTCCGACTTCCGCTCCAGCCTCGCCGCCTTGTCGTACTGTTTCAGCTTGTGGCTGTAATGGCGGTTGTTCACGATGTTCCCGGTGTTCCGCACCGTGGACTCCCCGCTTTGCAGGGCGTCCGCGCCGGAGTTGCCCTCGCTGTCATTGTCCGAACGGCCCACAGCGTCCCGGACGGTGTTCCTCGCCGCATGGAGGGCAGCGGCGGGGGCGTTCACCGCCGCCCGGCCACCCGCTCCCGGCTTCTGGGTGGTGACTTCCGTCACCTCGATGCGGAGCTTGCCCCTTGCGGCTTTCGTGGACTGCCGTTCCGGGCGCAGCTTATCCGAGAGCCGCTCCGCGGTGGCCTCCACCTTGCCGCTTCTGGCGGTGGTGCGGGGTCGCCTTTTCAAGGGGGCTTTTTCCTTTTCCCTGTCCGCTTTGGAGGACTGCCGGGACTGGTGGAGCTTATCCGACAGCCGCTCATCCACGGCCTCGGCCCTGCCGCTGTCACGGGTGATACGCACACGCCTCTTTGTCGGGAGCTTCTCATTCGCCCGGTCCGCTTTATCGGCGGCCTTGTCCGCCTTTTTCGCCGCCCTGCGGATGTCCCGGTCAGAAAGCTCATCCTCCGTAAAATGGAGGCGGCGCGCCTTATCAGCCATTGTCCACCTCCCGCTTCCTGACCTCCGTCAGCTTGGTCGTCATGATCTTGTAGAGTTCCAGGTCGGTGGGGAAACGGTCCACGAAGGGCAGGATGACATTGCCGAAAAACAGCAGCCCCTCACCCTCGCCGGAGTGGGTCACATAGGAGAGCTGGTGGGGCGAGATGTTGAGCTGCTTCGCCAGGATGGCGCGGTCCCCCGCCGCCTGGTTGAGCATGATGATGAAGTCGCTGTTCTCAAAGATGTTCTCCACTTCCCGGCTGGAGAGCAGGTCCTTCACGTTCTGGGTGATGCCGGTGGGTATGCCGCCCCACTTCCTGAACCGCTTCCATATCTCCACGGAGTAGGCGGCGGTCTGTTCCTCTTTCAAAAGCAGATGGAACTCGTCCATGAAATACCGGGTGGCCTTGCCCGCGCTGCGGTTCTGGGTCACGCGCCCCCACACCTGATCCTGCACCACCAGCATCCCGATCTTCTTCAGCTGCTTGCCCAGCTCCTTGATGTCAAAGCAGACGATGCGGTTGGTGATGTCCACATTAGTGCGGTGGTTGAAGATGTTCAGGGAGCCGGTGACATAAATTTCAAGGGCGGTCGCCACATGGCGGGCCTCCTTCTCCTCCTGCTTTAAGAGCGCCTCGTAGAGGTCCTGCAAGAGGGGCATATTCTCCGGCCTGGGGTCCTCGAAATACTTCTGGTATATCTGGTGGACGCAGCGGTCGATGACCGTTTTCTCCACCGGCTGGAGGCCCTCCTTGCCGCCTACCACCAGCTCGCACAGGGAGAGGATGAAGTCGGCTTTCAGGGCCACGGGGTTGTCCTCCTCGGAGTAGTTCAGGTTGATGTCCATCGGGTTGACATACTGGCTGCTGGACGGGCTGATCCTGATGATCTGCCCGCCGAACCGCTCCACCAGCGGCGCATACTCCGCCTCCGGGTCGCAGATGATGACATCATCGTCCGACACAAGGAAGGCGTTGGCGATCTCCCGCTTGGCGGCGAAGGACTTGCCGGAGCCGGGAGTGCCAAGGATCAGCCCGTTGGGGTTTTTAAGAGCCTTCCTGTCCACCATAATGAGGTTGTTGGAAAGGGCGTTCAGGCCGTAGTAGAGGGACTCCTTCCGGTCCTGGAACAGCTCCTGCGTGGTGAACGGGATGAAGATGGCGGTGGAGCTGGTGGTAAGGCCCCGTTGTATCTCGATGAGGTTCTGCGCCAGCGGCAGGGAGGACATCAGCCCCTGCTCCTGCTGGAAGTCCAGCCGCCGCAGGACGCAGTTGTGCTTCTGGGCGATGCTCTGGGACTGGAACACATTGGTCTCCAGCTCCTGTTCGGTGCGCCCGGTGTTCATCACCAGGAACGTCACCATGAACATCCGCTCGTTCTGGCTCTGCAATTCCTTCAGGAGCGCCTTGGCGTCCCTGCCGTAGGTGGCGAGGTCGGAGGGGATGATGTCGATGTCGTACCCGGCGCGGACGGCCTTCTTCTGTTCCTCGATCTTGCTCCGGTCCAGCTCCGTGATGGTGTGCTTCACCGTCTTGATGGCCTTGTTCTGGTCGATGGACTGGATGTGCATGGTGACGATCTGGCTGGAGTCGATGTCCAGGATGTCCGCCAGCATACGGTCGCTGATGTCCGAGGCCGTGATGGACAGGAACGACAGGGCGCCGTACATACCGCCCACCTGGAAGGTGCGCCGGCCGTTGAAAGCAAAGGCGGCGGGGGCGATGAAGTCCTTCACGGAAAGCCCGGACTCCACCAGCCACTTCCACTCAAAGGCGAAGGGCTCACGCTCCCCCATGTGGAACATGGAGTGCATCAGGCGCAGGCGCTCCTTCCCGTTCAGTACGGAGGCGGCCACGCCGATGCGCTTGAAGTTGTTCAGCAGGTCCGTCTCCACATGGTCCAGCCGGGGCTTCGCCTGCCGCATGGAGGCCGCCTCGATGCCGAAGGTCAGGTACTTCGCCTTTGTCAGGCCGTTGTTGCCCCTGGCAAGCTGGCTTTTCAGCATCTGGCTGTACTCCGCCCGGACGCTGTCAAAGGCGTCCCCAGCGGGCGGGATGCGGACGGACTTCTCGAAGCTCTCCGCGTCGGTCGCCATGTTCATGAAGGACAGCTCGAAACGGATGGAGCTGTCGAAGAAGTTGAGGAAGCTGCACCACTCCTCAAAGATAGCCGTCTTGTCCTCCTGCTGGGCGAGCTGGTAGTTGATGTCGTTGAACTGGACGGTCTTGGTGTAGTAGTTGTCGGTGACACGGCAGATGCCGTCCGGGAACATCCGCTGGAACGGGATGGACTGCTGGGCGGTGCGGGGAGTGCCGTCATCCCTGCGGGCCTTCTCGATGATGGCCCTGATCTGCTTTTTCTCCGCCTTTGTCAGGCTTGCGGGGAGAGCGGCTGGCTCCGCTTTCCCGCGCCCGTTTTTCCGCGTTTTGAACAATGGCCTGTACCTCCTTTTCCACTTGGTCCTGCCGCATGAGGGCAGAGTAATAGTTGTTGGTCGCATAGGGACGGACCTTCGGGCGGATGAATTTCGCCTGGATGAAATGCCGCGCCACCGCCTCCAGCGGCTGGCCGTCCTTCTCGTACATGGCGAGGAAGAACAGCGGGAGCATGAGGACGATCATCCCCATGACGGCGAGGCTGGTGTTGCCGGAGCGTTTCATCAGGAAGAACGCAGGGACGCCGATGAGCGCCGCCGCGCCGAAGCAGACGAGCTGCCGCTTCGTCAGCCCAAAGAACACCTTGGTCTTTACCCGCGTCAGGTCGCGGGGGATGGAAATATACGCTGCCATGATGACCTCCTTTCCCGGTCAGTGGGCGTTCAGTACACTCCGGGCAAGGCCCCCGGTCTTGAACAGGGTGAACACCAGAAGGACGGTGTACCCCACCACGCCCCAGAGGGAGCCAACTATATCCGAAGTGAACGAGATGGACTGTATCAGCACAGCGTAGATGCCGACACAGATGATGATGAGGAAGCCCTGGAAGCCCAGGGCGAACAGGGACCGGAGGTAGTTCTGCCCGGTCTGGCTCTGCTCCCGGTTGCCGAAGGTGGACAGCGGGATGGGCGCGAGGCTCGTCATCAAATACACCTCTATCATACGGCCGTAGACGATGACGAAGATCACGATGGAGAGTATCCAGAGGGTGAGCTGTATCACGAAGCTCATCAGGTAGATGCCCAAAAGCGTACCCACGCCGTAGGTCGAGAGCGTGGCCTCCATCGCGGCGATGGCCTCATCGCTGACCGATGTGGACGCGCCGATGATGCCCCCGCTCCGGGAGATCACGTTTTGGCAGACATCAAAGACCGCCATCACGATATTGAAGCAGTTGGAGATGAGCGTGACGGCCACGAAGGTCTTGAATATCCACTTGAAGATGATCCAGGTCTCGAAATTTGCTAAGTTGTTATGCTCGATGATGAGCTGTATCAGCTCGTAACAGGCAATGAAGGTGAGGATCAGCCCCGCTATGGGGATGATGACGGTCTCCGATACGCTGCGTATCATGGAGAAGATGCCAGGGGAGAAGCTCGCCGGGGTCATGCCCACATCCGTGGCGATCTCCCCCACGCGGGAGTTGACCGAATCGAAAACACCTGTGAGGTTGCCCATGATCCCGCTGATCAGAAGCTCTTTGAGCCATTCCGCGATTGCGTCAAGAATACTGCCCAAATCAAATACCTTGTCCTTTCATCTGGTGGGGCAGGGCGCCGCCCCGCCCTGGTTACAGCGGGCCTTGTCCTGCCTCCGTGTCAGGCGGTGAACAGCCCGGAGAGCAGGGGGACCAGGGTGATACCGATGAGGGCGACGCCTCCGCCCGCCATCAACTGTTTCATGCCCTGGCTCTTGGCTCCGGGGTTGTCGTTGCCGTAGCCCTCCAGAAGGTTGATCGCGCCCCACACGCCGAGGCCGGCGCCCAGCGCCACAACGAGGGTCTGCAAAACACCGATCGCACTGTTGAAAAATGCCATAAATTTGTCCTCCTTCAAGACAGGGGGCGGAGCCTTTGCCCCGCCCGGTTCGTGGAATGGTTTTGATCGTGGAATGGTTTTGATGGTACAAAAGGGCGCCCGCCGCCCCGCATAGTCAGCCCGCCTGTTGGATGCCTGCCGTAAGGTAAGTGGGGGCAGCTTCATTACAGGCGGGTGCTGTTCCGTACAGGAAGGGAACGCCCGGACATGGAAAAAGCCCCGCAGAGGGGGCTTTACGGCGTGACGCTCATCCGTCCGCGTCGATCACCTCAAATTCGTCCTTCGCCTTCAGCTTCAGCCGGTGGTCCAGGAACTTCTCGATGTCAAAGCGGTTCTTTTCGTCACAGTCCGCCGTGTACTGGAAATTGGGGTGCTTCGTCAGGTCGTACTTGTCCGACAAAAACGGCCTCACGCCCCGGAGCTGGAGGATGCACTTGCCGCCGTCCAGCACCGCCAGTTCGTCCACGCTGGCAAGCTCATGGCCCGTCCGCTGGTAGTTCACGCTGTGGGACTCCTGGCTGCCCTTGCTCACCCCGGTGTTGAACATATCTATGGTCTCCTTGCCCAGGGCGGCGGAAAGCTCCTTCAAGGTGGTCGGCTCACTGCCGCCGAGGAAGATGCGGGTGTCCATGTTGCCGATGATGGTGTCGGCGTTGTCCTTGTAGATCGCCTTTAGCTGGCTCTGCGCCTGCAAGACCAGGCAGGCCGATATTTCCCGGCTTCGGATGGTCGCTACCAGCTTCTCCAGGTTCGGTATCTGTCCGATGTTGGCGCACTCGTCAATGAGGCAGCGCACATGGACCGGGAGCCGCCCGTGGTACACATCATCGGCTTTCTCGCACAGCAGATTGAAAAGCTGGCTGTATATCATGCTGATGAGGAAGTTGAAGGTGCTGTCCGTGTCGCTCATGATGAGGAACAGGGCGGTCTTGCGGTCCCCCAGGGTGTCCAGCTCCAGCTCGTCATACCGGGTGATCTCCCGCAGTTCGGCGATGTCAAAGGGAGCCAGCCGAGCGCCGCAGGAGATGAGGATGCTCTTTGCCGTCTTGCCGGCCGCCAGCTTATAGAGCCGGTATTGGCGGACAGCGAAGTGGTCCGGCTCTTTCTTTTCCAGCGCCTCAAACATCTGGTCGATAGGGTTCTGGAACGTCTCATCGTCCTCCCGGACTTCCATAGCGTTCAGGAAAGTGATGAGCGTCCCGAAGTTCTGCTCCTCCACGGGCGCGATATAGTGGATATAGGCGATGAGCGCCGTGTAGAGGAGCTTCTCGGCTTTCTCCCAGAACTGGTCCCCGCCCTTGCTCTCGCCCTGCGTGTTCACCATCAGCGTTGTCACCAGCTTCAGGATGTCCTTCTCCGAGTGGATATAGGCGAAGGGGTTGTAGTGCATCGACTTCTTGAAGTTGATCGTGTTAAAAATCTTGATGCGGTACTTGTTCCGCACCAGGACGGCCCCGCATTCCTCGACGATCCCCCCTTTTGGATCAGTGATGACATACGAACTATGGCACTGTAAAAGGTTGGGCTTGAGCCAGAACCTGGTCTTGCCGCTGCCGGAGCCGCCGACGATCAGCACGTTCTTGTTCCGGGCGGTCTTGGGGTCCTTGGGGCGGCTGTTCATGGTGAGGCTCTCCGTCCGTGTCAGGATGACATTGTTCTGGAACACGGGGTCCGCGAACGGCTCGATGTCCTTCGGGCCGCCCCATCTGGCGCTTCCGTATTCCTCCCCGTGGCGGTATTTCCTGGCGTTCTTGCTCCGCACATACACCACCAGCCGGAACGCCGCGCCGATGGCAAGCCCGATGCACAGGTCGAAGGGGTGGAAGCTGGGCATGGGGTTCCCCCACGCCGTACCCATCGAGGTGAAAAAGCCGAGGAGCTTTGTGGAGATATCCGTACCCGCCGCCATGCGCCACGCCTCCCCGATGTTGGTGCAGAAAAGCCCGATCACCACATAGGGGATGTTCAGGATGATGAGTTTCTTGGTTTTCTGGTTCATCGCTCACGCTCCTGGTTCTTCTCCCGCACCTTGGAGGGGATGGACCTGGCAAGCTGTTTCAGGTGCGCCAGGGCTTTCAGGACGCTGGGCCGCTTCTCCTTGCAGGCCAGCTTCACGGAATACTCCTTGAAGGCGGCGGTCAGCACATCGGCGTCCTTCGCCTTGAAGAACACCATGAAGCGGGGCGGCTCCTGGGACACGTCCTTGCGGATGGCGTAGTCCACGCCGTACTTGTTCAGCACCCGCTCAAAGTCCCGGATGCCGCTCTTGGCGATGTCGATCTGCTGCGCCCCCTGGTCCTTGCGGATCAGCTTCTCCACGGTCATCTTTCCGTGGTCGCCCTCCGCCACCCTGCCGGCCTTCACCCGCGCCCGGTGCTGGGCGTACTTGCGGAACGCCGCCACCAGCGTCCGCCCGGTCAGCTTGCTGGTGCTTATCATCAGGTTCACTGTCCTGTTCTCTACTTCCTCCTGCAAATCTCATTCCCCCTTTCTGCGGAAACGGCGCCGGAGGCATGACGCCGGGGCCTCAGATGTGGAACGCCGGGAAGCCCTTCCCATCGGCGTAGAGGGTCACGGTATGGTCGGCGAAGTAGACCACGGCGGCGATCACGTCCTCCGCCGAGAGGGAAACGCCGTCCCCGTCCTCATCGCACTTGTAGACGATAACGGGCCCCAGCAGATACCGTTCCCTGCCCAGGTTCAGGACGTGCCGCCCGTTAAAGACGATGGTGAGGCCCTCCACATCCAGGGCGTCGTCCGACACCACCTCCAGGCAGTCGTAGCCGCCCTTGCTCTCGATCTCGTCCCAGCACTGGGTCTCCTGCATGACCTCCGGGGTCTTGTCCGGGCGCATCACCATCACGATGGAGTCCGCCTCGGCCTCCGTGACGGCGGCCTCCTCCGCCGCGTCGTGCAGGTACTCCTCCAGGGAGTCCACCAGCTTTTTGTAGCCGGGCCTGTCCGCGCTGTCGGGCAGGGACAGGTTGATGTTCACATCACCGTTGAAGTGAAAATGGATACTGTTCATAAGCGTAGATGCTCCTTTTCCGTTTCATAAAAATGCGCCCCGCAAAAGGGGGCGTGTCACCGTTGCTGGTCCCGCTGCCGCCGCCTCTGCCACTGTTCCAGCAGGCGGAGGATGGTGTCGCTCATCTGCCTGGGCGTGTAGGACTTGGGGAAGAACTTCTGCAAGTCGCTGGTCTTGAAAGCGATCTGTCCCATGTCGTCCTTCTTCATCTCGTCCATGATGCCGCACATATCCTCCAGGGTGCAGCCGCTCTCCTGGCTCTTTTTCTTCATGCGCTGGGCCTGCGACACAGAGGGTGCGGCCTGGGCGTAGTTCATCGCCTCCAGGAAGTTCCGCTGTTCCTCCGGCTTCAGGTAGGACAGCTCCACCGCGGGCGTCATGGAGATTTTTTTCTCGTCCACCATATCCAGGATTTCGGGGATCAGCTCTGTCAGGCGGATAAAGCGGCGCACCGAGTCCTTGCTCGTACCGGCTTGTTCCGCGATGATGTCCCTGGATTTTTTCCCGTCCAACTTGTGCGCGTCTTGCTCACAAGTTAGGTCGCTCCGGCTCCCCTGATGCTTCAAAGCCTCCAGTTTCATCTTGTAGGCTTTTGCCCTCTCGCTGGGCAGGATGTTCTCCCGCTGGAGGTTGGAGTCCACCATCATGATGACGGCGGCGTCATCGTCCAGTTCCCGGACAATGACGGGGATGGCATCCAGTCCCGCCAGTTCTGCGGCATGGTGGCGGCGGTGGCCGGAGATGATCTCATACCCGCCGTCCGGGTCCGGGCGCACGATAAGGGGATTGGCAACGCCCATCTGCCGGATGCTATCCACGGTCTCCGTCATAGCATCGTCATCCAGCACCTTGAAGGGATGCCCTTCAAAGGGGTGCAGTTGGGAGAGGGGCATCCGCTGGACGGTCTCCGCCACGGCTCCGGTCGGTGCCTCCGCCTCTTTTTTCTTTGCTCTTGGCATTTGTGTTCACCTCGCTTTCTCAATGTGGGTTTATGGGAAAAAGAAAAAAGGCGTGTACCCAGCCCCCTCGATGGGGCAGGATACACGCCTATGTACCAGTCTGTGGACACAAAAAAAGAGCGGATACCGACCGCCGGATTTCTCCGACAGCGATACCCGCTCTATGAAGCCTTGTTTTATTGTACCAGTGGGCGTCCTACCCTCCTTGCGCCGCCCTGCGCTTTTGTTATCCTCTGTTTTGGGTCAAAAAACAGAACTAACATCACAAAGTCCCGTGTTTTCAGGGCTTTCTGAGTTTAGTTCTAAAATAACACAATCATCCTTGACGATGACCGTACCCACTTTCCCGGCTTCAATGTCCGCAAGCATGGCTTGAAATCCGGGCCGCTGGAAGTTCGCGCCGGAAAAACCGTCGTCGGTGTACCAGCGCAGATTGGTAAAGCCGTTCTGTTTTGCGTAGGTTTCGAGTATCCTTTTTTGGTTCGATATGGAATTACTCTCGCCTTGCAATTCATCCTCGTGGGACAATCTCGGATAAAGGGCGGTAATGAGGTTTTGGGTGGCTTGTCTTAACATAAAATCCTCCGTTTCCGACAGCCAGCCCCACTATTCCGTGGTTTCATTGTACCACGGAACGGCGGGGGCTGTACAGCGGCAAAAGCGTTAAATTTGCTTCTTTACAGCTTTTCAATTTTCCGATTTTTATGGTATGGGTTGTCGTCCCATATTTGCAGTAGAAAAGTTCATAACTCCGTGGTATACTCTGATTTAACAAAAAAATCAGAAGTTAAAGGAGAAAACATGAAGTATACAATAGATGAATTAACCGCGGCCAAAAGGCAAATTGATTCAACTCTGCACAAGCTAAGAGAAACAGTAAAAACATTTGAATCAAAGGATAATTCCGAGCGTTATAAATCACAAATCACATTGGCAAAGAGAAGAATAAAAGCCTTTGAAATTGCAAATTATTTTATAGAGAATGAGATTAAGAATTGCTAAAGCACTTCCGATTTTCGTTCCAGCGGTCATGCTCCCTGGCATGGCCGCTTTTCCATGCCCCGGTTCACGCCGGATAAGTCGGCTCCTGTGTAGCAGCGGCTTCCGCTTCCAGTACCCGCGCCATTTTGTCGGCGGCTGTGGTTGTGGTGTCTTTCTTGAAATAGCCGGACACGACAAGGACGGAATTGCCCATGCGGATTTCCGTCACACAGTCAGGGCGGCGGGTGGTGCGGGTGTCGTGCTGCTTGTTATCTGCCATAGGCAATACTCCTTTCAGTCGGTAATCAGTTTCTTCATGCTCTCCATTTTCCGCTTGGCGGTTTCCTGCCGGAAGTTGTCGCCGGTAAAGCGTACCGGGACGCACATGGAAAGCAGGCGGTCATAAATCCGGGAATGGGCGGTGTCCTCCGGGTTCCGCAGGTCGTCCAGCGTGAGGTTGGTCGTGACGATCAGCGGCTTGCCGCTGCGGTAACGGCTGTCAATCACATTGAACACCTGTTCCAGCCCGTATTCCGTCCCGCGTTCCATGCCGAAGTCGTCAAGGATCAGCAGCGGATAACGACAAAGGCGGGAAATGTACTCGTTGCGCCCCTCAAAGCTGGCGGCAAGGTCATTGAGGATAAGAGCAAAGTTCGTCATGCGGACGGGGATTTCTTTCTCCATGAGGGCGTTTGCGATACAGCCTGCAAGGTAGCTTTTGCCGGTGCCTACGCCGCCCCAGAACAGGCAGCCGATATTGTCTGTCCGCATATCTTCCCAATGCTCCACATACCGGCGGGCAAGCCCGGTCTGCGGGTTCCTGCCGTTGTCGTTCTCGAAAGTCCAGTCCCGCATGGTGGGGTCGGTAAAGCCCCGGCGTTTCAGTTCTTCCACGGTGTCAAGGTGTCTGCGCCGCTTTTCGGCGGCTTCCCGTTCCTCGCGGGCGGTTCTCTGGCAGTCGCACTCTGCCGGGTGGCGGTCGCGCCCGAAGATAGCGGCCTTATCCGGCGCAAAATAGGCTTCTTTCGGCTTGCGGCACTTGCCGCAGTACAGTAAACCGTCCTCGCCGGTGTAGTCCTCCGGCTCCGGGATGGTGGTCGTCATATTCTCCAAAACCGCGTTGATTTCATTCTTCATAAACTCTCGCCCTCCTTGCATGAGTAGTCTGGTATGCCCTTTTTAGGGGCTTCCTTTTTGTCGTTCCCCGCCCATATCCGCAGGGCGGCGGCATAGTTCTGGTAGCTTTTCCCGTTGGCGGCAAGGTAGCGGCTCATTTCCTCGATGAACCGTTCCAGCCTGTCAGGGTACTCTGCCTGCAACTCGTCGTATTCGGTCTGTGACAGAAAAATATTTCCATATCGGCCATAGGGCGCGGACGGCCCCCCACTCACTCCCTTTGTTTGGCTCTCTGTAAGGTTGTTTATAGTAGTTTGGTTAGGGGACGGTTTTCCGACCATCATAAGGTCGGTTTTCTGACCATCAGTAGGACGGTTTTCCGGCTCTATGAGGGGCGGACTTCCGGCCATCAGTTGGTCTGAAAACTGTACCTGTGGCACTGGCGGTACTTTGACATAAAGCCGGTTCGGTGCGGAGAAGCCGCCCCGTTCCCGTTCCAACAGCCCCGCCGTGTCCAGTTCATTAAGCGCCCCCTTGATGGTGGTGCTGCCTTTATCCAGTATTTCTGCTATCTCCGCGATGGGATAGATAATATAAATCCTGCCCTCGTCGTCCAGCCACTTGTTTTTCTGGGAGAGGGTGGAACGGTCTAACAGCAGCGAATACAGCAGCTTGGCGGTCTGTGAAATCTCCATTTTCAGCAGGAAACGGGGATACGGCAGATAGGCGGGCAGCCGCGTGTCTGCCCTGATATAATCAGCGATAGGATCACCTCCCTGTGTTCGGGTTGATTTTGGCGTATTGTCACGCATTAAAACGCCGTTTCCGGGGGAAAAGGATAAATGTATCGCGTACCCTTTGACACCCACGAAAAAAGCCTTGATTTATGCGGGTTTGAAAGGCTCTAAAGCGTGACATCTCTGCCTTTGTTTCCGCTTTCTCTCGGCGGCTTTGATTTTCTTCATGCGTCCGGCGCAGTCGGGGCAGTATTTTCCCCGGTTGGATTTGGGGACAAAGGCCGCGCCGCAGACCGCACACCGTTTCCGGCTTCCCCGGTACAAGAGGGCTGCGGCCAGCTCCCCGTCAAGGGGCAGGACAGCCACACGGAACCAGTGGCACATGAGGGAAAAGGAAATGCTCTGGACGCACACGCAAGGCTCCCCGTCGTCCAATAGCAGGCAGTTCCCCTCATCGTAGTTACAGCACTCATGTACCAGCCGCCGCGCCCGCCGGTGCTGGCGGTAGTCCATGTGGGGCAGGTTATCGCTCATGGCTCTGCTCCTTTCTGCGGTGCGGCTCGTCCCGGCGCAAAATCTGGTCGATGTTCCGCTTGACGGTCTGCAACTCCTTGAACCGCTGTTTCTGTTCGTGATAGGTGTTATACAGGCCGTCTTTCTCGGAGATAAGCTGCTCGATCTCGGCCTGCAACGCTTTCCGGGCGGGCAGCTTGGTAATGCCATGCGCCTTGAAATACCGGGCTGCTGCGTCGGCTATGATAAAATCGCTCTCATGGGCCTGCCGGTATGCGGCGCGGGCTTTCTCGGATTTCTGTGCCCGCAGCCCGTCGCGGGCGGCCTTGGTCTGGGCGTAGGCCAACACCTGCCGCTGCAACTTCTTTTTCCCTTGCAGCTTCGTTTCCAGTGCTTTCAGTTCGCCGCTGGTCTGGCGCATTTTCTGATAGGCGGTGTCAACGGCGGCTTCTAACTGCTCCGGGGAAGTAAAGCCGTATTGCTGGTAGACGGACAGCGTTTTGGCGGCCTGCTTCAGATTGTGTATCTTCGCCCAGCGTTCATAGCCCCGGCCTTTGCCCTCGGCCATTTTCTGCTCAATGTCCACAAGCCGCTGCACTCCGTCCTGTTTCGGGGCGGCTATCTCGGCTCTGGCAACCTGCAAGCGGTCTTTTATGGTGCGTGGGGGATCGGGGGATCTGGCTGGCGCTTCGGCTGCTCTGGCGGCGTTTTGCTCTAAAACGGCAAAGACAGCGGCGCGGTCAAAATCGTCGCCCAGCTTCCGGGCGGTAATTGGCTTTGTCCTGTCCGGCGTGAGGTAGGAAAGCCGCCCCCGGCTCTCCTTGACGGTCACACCCTCCTGCAGCAACAGAGAGGAAAACTCGTCAAAGCTGGCGGCGGTGGCAAGGGCTTTCCGTAGGGTCTGCCGCAGCTTCTCCTTGTTCGTTTCAAACTTGGTCTGCCGGGGCGTGATACCGCCTGCAATCATGGGGGCGTTCTGCTTGTCCAGCGCGGCCTGTCCCTTTTTCTGCGCCCAATACTCCCGGTCGGTGACGCGGTTCTTGCTGCCGTTCAAGAGGTCGATTTGATAAAGCCCCTCCCGGTGGCACATCTCCATGACTTCGGATTTGAAGTAGCGCAGGGCAGCGTCGGTACATCGGTGCTTGCAGCCGACTTTCGTATCGGCCGGCCTGTCCATGTAGGGCAGGAACGGCACTTCCTCAATCCGCAGGCTGTTTATGACGATATGCACATGAATGTTGCCGCTGTGGTTATGCCCGTCCGGGTGGGTGCAGACAAGGGCCTGGTGGCCGGGAAAATGCTCTTTACAGAATTGTTCCCCCAACGCCTGCGCCCGGTCTACGGTCAGGCCGTTGTCCGGCCCGTCCCGCGGGTCAAAGCTGATGATGTAGTGGTGGCTTTTCACATCTTCCCGCCGCTGGTTTTTCTGATAGCGGAGATTGGCCCGCATACACGCAACGGCAAAATCCTCCCCGTCGCAGTTCAGCGTGGACAGCCGGTAGTCCTCGCGGGGGATAAGCCTGCCGGTTTCATCAAGGACGGGCTTCATGGTAAACTCGTCATGCTCAAAGAGAAGATATTGCTCGGCGGCTCCGTAGTCGGCGTTTTTAGAGTTGATATGCTTGAGTGTTGCCAACCGCGTCACCTACTTTCTTGAGGACTTCATACTTGAGGACGGCAAGGTCGGATATGGCGGCGCGTACCTCGCCGGAAAGGGTGTTGTAGGGTACGCCGTATTCGTTCAGATACCGGGCAATCTGATTGAGGTTGCCGCCGATCCTGCCGTACTCGGCTGTCAGCTTCCCGACAGCGGAAAGCAACTCGTCATTGACCGACGACACATGGACAACCGGGCGTATGGTCGCCCGCCGTATCGCCTGCCGGAGAAATTCGGACTGGCTGATACCATAGGGCGCAAGCCGCGCTGTGAAGTCGGCATACTCATCTTCGGACAGCCGGGTTTTCACAACGCGGCTGCGGTGGGGCGTGTTGTATTTCTTTCGCATGGTGTGACCTCCTTTCTCGCCCGTAAGGGCGCATGAGCAGGGTTTGGGGAAGGCACTCCCCAACAAGTTTCCCGCGAGGGGCAAAACTGCAGAATTGCGGATTTTGGCACCGTGGTAGAAACTTGCTCTCCGTGACTGCAAACTTTCTCTCACTTCCGTCCGCCACTTTTTTGGAAAACTGCAACCACAAAAGTTTGTTTCTCTTTTTCTGCTACTACTAATCCTGTAAAGGGCATTCCTGCCCGCTTTCGCTAAAATGACACCGGACGCAGTGGTTTCTACCCGGTGTTGGAGAAATCCTTTCTCTTTGCCCTCTACTACGGGTAAATGCTCCAAATGCCAAACACCAGGGCAGAAAAATTCCCTCCTCGCTTACTACTACAACCGGCAGGGGGCAAAATGGCCGGGAGCGGAGCCGGACAACAAAAAAAGCAGTAAATCTTTTTCAAGACTTACTGCTTTCGCTGGCCGCGTCGGTGGCGGCTGGTATTCAGTTTTTATGACTTGTCCGGTGGTTCGTCAAGCCGGAACTTGAATTGACAGTCAATTAACCGCTGCTTTACATAGTCCTCCACCTCGGCGTTGACCTGCCCGTTCACTTTTGAGAAATAGCGGATATATCCGGCGTAGTGGAGCAGGACAGCGTTCACGGCTTCTGGGTCGCCCTCACGGGCTTTGAGGATTGTTTCATAGGGGAGAAGTCTACTCATACCGGCTCACCCCCATTTCTTCGCGTAGCCGCTGCAAGGCAAGCTGGATATGCCGCCCCGCTGTGCTGCGTGACCGGCCAATACACGCGCCGATCACGCGCTGCGGCTGGCGCAGAAAGTAATAGCGCAGGATTTCTTCCCGCGTCTGCTCCGGCAAAACAGAGATCGCGTCGGCAAGGGCGGCGTTGCAGAGCAGGACGGTCTGACCGCAGACGGTAAATGGGTATTCCTCGTCCGGCTCCGACGCGGCAAACTGGACAAACTTCTCGTTCATCAGATAGTCAAGGGAAACTTGCCGTTCCCATTGCCGTTTAAGCTTCAAAATCTTGTCCAAGGCGGCACAGCGGATAACAGTCTTGCAAAAGGCGTTGTACCTGCGCTGGATATATTCTTGATAGGCTATCTGGTCGGTCATGGAAATTCCCCTTTCTGAATAATAGTGCGGGGCGGTGGCACTTCTTGCTGTCGCCCCTTGATTGCCTACCAGCAAAGGCGGGCGGGGCTGTCAACGGCTGCGCATATGCGCCGTTCATCTTGACCGTTGACTGGCTCGGCTGGGTTTGCTATTTACCCGACAAACTTGAATTTATTTTAAGCTATCACGTTTTACCTTCTTAAGCCTTACTATCATTACCATAGGAATTTCTTTGTTGGTTTTAAAACATTCTTCATAAAATCCATCAATGACAAATCCAGCTCTAAAACAAAGGTTAA
>OGDF01001580.1_pt1 | contig 33176 bp, 27 predicted proteins | sample 1570141 | NCBI WGS metagenome assembly OGDF01 (sample SAMEA4370581, study PRJEB24528) | human gut metagenome | reverse complement strand
ACAAGTCGTCAAATGGACCGCTGAGGGTGCAGTCAAATGCGCAGCACGCTGCGCAGAGTATTCTGCAACGTGGGGGCATACGTCAGTTGCCGGGGGTATGATGGTACCTCGCTAAGGGCGCGCGTCAAGCGCGAAATCAAGGTGGCACCGCGGATCATTGTATGCATTCGTCCTTGACAGAAGTTTTTCTGTCAAGGACGTTTTTTTATTCCCTCGACAGAGCACACACATCATTTTTAGGAGGGAACCCATGAAAATTACACCAAGTTTGCAAGAAGCACTGGCGTTTGCGGAAGACGAACGCTACAGCGTGCTGCCGTTGTCCTGTGAGATGCTGGCAGATCGGCTGACGCCGATTCAAGCGCTGAAGATCCTGAAAAATGTTTCTACCCATTGCTATCTGCTGGAATCGGTCACGGAGCGCGAACGCTGGGGCCGTTATACCTTTCTGGGCTATGAGCCCAAGATGGCCGTCAGCTGTGTGGACGGCGCAGCCGAGGTCGATGGTGTCCGTTACGAGACCGACGATCCCGAAGCGCTGCTGCGGCAGATTTTGAGTGCCTACCGCAGCCCGCGGCTCGCCCATCTGCCATCGTTTACAGGCGGATTGGTAGGTTATTTTTCCTATGACTACATTGCTTATAGCGAGCCGACGCTGCGCCAGGGCGTCAGAGATGAGGAAGGGTTCAAAGATGTGGACCTGATGCTTTTTGATCAGGTCATCGCCTTTGATCATTTTCGACAGAAAATCATCCTCATTGCCAATATGCGTCTGGCCGATGGCGCTGTCGGTTACAACCGCGCAGCTTTGGCCCTACAGCAGATACACGACCTGCTTGTACAGGGTACGCCATGTCAGGAAGAACAGGGGCGTCTGCTGGGGCCCGTCGAACCGCTCTTTGATCAGGCGGCCTATTGTGCCATGGTGGAGAAGGCCAAGCGCCATATCATCGAAGGGGACATTTTTCAAATTGTCTTGTCCAATCGCCTCAGCGCGCCGTTTTCGGGCAGCTTGCTCAATACCTACCGCATGCTGCGAACACTGAACCCTTCACCCTACATGTTTTATTTCTCTGGAACCGACGTGGAAGTGGCCGGTGCGTCGCCGGAAACGCTGGTTAAACTCGAGGATGGGGTATTATACACCTTCCCCCTTGCCGGCACGCGGCCGCGCGGCGCCACAGAGGAAGAGGACAAAGCCTTTGAACAGTCGCTGCTGAAGGATGAAAAAGAACTGGCGGAGCACAACATGCTCGTGGACCTTGGCCGCAACGACCTCGGCAAGGTCAGCCGGTTTGGCAGCGTCGAAGTCACAGCCTTTCACACCATCGAGCGCTACTCGCATGTCATGCACATCGGTTCTACAGTGCGCGGCGAGCTGCGCGAGGATTGCGACGCGCTGGATGCCATTCGTGCCGTCTTGCCGGCCGGCACCCTCTCAGGTGCGCCAAAGATTCGCGCCTGCCAGCTCATTGCCGAGCTGGAGAATAACAAGCGCGGCATCTATGGCGGCGCCATCGGCTACATCGATTTTGCCGGCAACATGGATACCTGCATCGCCATTCGCCTGGCCTATAAAAAGAACGGCCGCGTGTTCATCCGCAGCGGTGCCGGCATTGTGGCCGACTCCCAGCCCGAAAAAGAATATGAAGAATGCATCAACAAGGCAGCGGCCGTGGTTAAGGCCCTGCAGCAAGCAGAGGAGGTGGCAGAATGATTCTTCTCGTCGACAACTATGACAGCTTTTCCTACAACTTGTATCAAATGATCGGCACCCTGGATGCGGACATTCGCGTGGTGCGCAACGACGCCCTGAGCGTGGACGAGGTGGCAGCATTGGTGCCTTCCCACATCATTCTTTCACCTGGCCCAGGGCGGCCGGAAGAGGCGGGCATCTGCATCGAGCTTGTCCGGCAATTGGGGGCGTCCATCCCGCTGCTCGGCGTCTGCCTCGGTCATCAGGCGATTGCCGCCGCCTTTGGCGCCACTGTTACCTATGCGCAGCGCCTCATGCATGGCAAGCAGTCTCTCGTGCAGTTTGACACCGACAGCCCACTGTTCGCAGGGCTGCCAAAGGCGGCACCTGTGGCACGCTACCATTCTCTGGCAGTCGCTGCAGACACACTGCCCGACGCGCTGATGCCGGTGGCGCAGACCCTGGATGGCGCCGCTGAAGTGATGGCGCTTCAGCATGCGGACTACCCAATCTATGGCGTGCAGTTTCATCCCGAATCCATCATGACGCCGGACGGCGCCACCATGTTGAAAAATTTTCTTGCAGTAAGGAGCGATGCACAATGATCAAAGAAGCAATCGTAAAGATTGTTAATAAAAAAGACCTGACCTATGATGAAGCCTATGCGGTGATGAATGAAATCATGAGCGGCGAAACCACCGCGACCCAAAACGCGGCGTTTTTGTCGGCCCTTTCGACCAAAAGCGCAAAGGCTGAAACCATTGATGAAATTGCCGGCTGTGCCGCCGCCATGCGTGCCCACACGATGAAGGTGGACACAGGCATGGACGTGCTCGAAATTGTCGGCACCGGCGGCGACAACGCTGGCAGCTTCAACATCTCAACGACCTCGGCGTTTGTCATCGCCGCTGGCGGCGTCAAGGTGGCGAAGCACGGCAACCGCGCAGCGTCGTCGAAATGCGGCGCTGCCGACTGCCTGGAAGCCCTGGGCGCCGCCATTGAGCAAGAGCCAGACAACTGCCGCCAGCTTCTCTCTGAGGTGGGCATGTGCTTCTTTTTTGCACAGAAATACCATCGCTCGATGAAATATGTTGGCGCCATTCGCAAAGAGTTGGGCTTCCGCACCGTGTTCAACATTCTCGGCCCTCTGACCAATCCGGCCAATCCGCGTTTGCAGCTGCTCGGTGTTTATGATGAATACCTTGTTGAGCCGCTGGCCCAGGTGCTGATGAGCTTGGGCGTGGAGCGCGGCATGGTGGTCTATGGCCAGGACAAGCTGGATGAGATCTCCATGAGTGCACCAACCACGGTCTGTGAGTTTAAGGATGGCTGGATCAAAAATTACACCATTGCGCCGGAAGACTTTGGCTTCGCACGCTGCGACAAAGCCGACCTCCTTGGCGGCTCACCGGAAGAAAACGCGGCCATCACCCGTGACATTCTTGCCGGCGCGCCAGGCCACAAACGCCATGCAGTGCTGCTGAACGCTGGTGCGGCCCTTTGCATCGGCGGCAAGGCGAACACCATTGCCGAAGGCGTGGCGCTGGCGGCCCAGCTGATTGACAGTGGCGCAGCACAAGCCGTGATGCATCGCTTCATTGACGAAAGCCGCCGCCTGGAGGTGAGCGCATGACCATTCTTGAAACCCTTGCCGCCCATGCTGCCCAGCGGGTGGAGGCGGCAAAACAGACACTGCCTGCGGATGTGCTGCAGGCGAGGGCACAGGCGCTGCCGAAAGGCGATTTTGCCTTTGAACGTGCCCTCGCTGGCGAGAACCTCGCCTTCATCTGCGAGTGCAAGAAGGCATCGCCGTCACGCGGCGTCATCGCCGAAAATTATCCCTATCTCGACATCGCCAAGGCGTACGAGGCGGCTGGCGCGGCAGCCATCTCTGTGCTCACCGAGCCGCGCTGGTTCCTCGGGGCGGACGGCCACCTGGCCGACATCGCCAGTCAGGTGGCGATGCCCTGCCTGCGCAAAGATTTCCTTGTCGATCGTTACATGATTGACGAAGCCAAGTGCCTCGGTGCTTCGGCGGTGCTCTTGATTGCGGCCATTCTCAGCGACGAACAGCTGCGCGCGTACATTGCTTATTGTGACACGCTTGGCCTGTCGGCGCTGGTGGAAACCCACGACGATGAGGAGGTGCGGCGTGCAGCGGCTGCAGGCGCGCGTGTGATCGGGGTCAACAACCGCAACCTTCACGATTTCAGCATCGATCTGGCCAACAGTCAGCGGCTGCGTGCCTTGATTCCTGATGATGTGCTCTTCGTCGCTGAAAGCGGCGTGAAGGATGCCGAGGACGTACGGCGCCTGCGTGACGCTGGTGCCGATGCCGTGCTCATTGGCACCGCCCTGATGCAGGTTGCGGATAAAACGGCAGCCTTACAAGCGCTGAGGAGCCGTCTATGACGAAGGTGAAATTCTGCGGCCTGCGTCGCCCCGAGGACATTGCAGCGGCAAACCGGCTGCAGCCTGACTATATTGGCTTTGTCTTTGCCGCTGCCAGCCGCCGCTGCATCAGTCCGGACACCGCCGCAGCCCTGCGTGCTCAGCTGGCGCCGGGCATCACCGCTGTCGGCGTCTTCGTCGATGCCGAGCCGTCCGCCGTTGCTGCGCTTTTGCAACGTGGTGTGATCGACATGGCCCAGCTTCACGGCCATGAAGACGCAGCCTACATCGCCCGCCTGCGTGCGCTCAGTCCGCAGTCGATCCTACAGGCTTTCCGCATTCGCACGGAAAGCGATGTACAGCGCGCCAATGCCAGCAGCGCCGATTGGGTGCTGTTGGATGCTGGCGCAGGACAAGGCGAACGTTTTGACTGGCAGCTTTTAAGCGGGATGACGCGGCCCTATTTTCTTGCTGGCGGCTTATCGCCGGACAATATTGCTGAGGCCATCGCTCAGTGGCACCCTTGGGCCGTGGATGTCAGCTCGGGCATTGAGCGCGATGGCCTGAAAGATGAGATGAAAATGATACGATTTATGGAGCAGATAAGGAGAGAAGAACCATGACAAACCCAAATGGACGTTTTGGCATTCACGGCGGCCAATATATTCCGGAAACCTTGATGAACGCCGTCATCGAATTGGAAGAAGCCTATCATTTTTATAAGAACGACCCAGCCTTTAATGCCGAGCTCACGGCGCTCTTTAACGATTACGTAGGTCGTCCATCCCGCCTCTATTTTGCCGAGAACATGACACGCGACCTTGGCGGCGCCAAGATCTATTTTAAGCGTGAGGACCTCAATCACACCGGCGCCCACAAAATCAACAACGCCCTCGGCCAGGCGCTGCTCGCCAAAAAGATGGGCAAAACGCGGCTCATCGCCGAGACCGGCGCTGGCCAGCATGGCGTGGCTACCGCCACCGCCGCTGCTCTCATGGGCATGGAATGCGTCGTCTTCATGGGCGAAGAGGACACCATCCGCCAGGCCTTGAACGTTTACCGCATGCGCCTGCTCGGCGCCACGGTGATCCCTGTCACCAGCGGCACCGCCACCCTCAAAGATGCTGTCAGCGAGGCCATGCGGGAATGGTCCAACCGTGTCGACGATACCCACTATTGCCTGGGTTCCGTCATGGGGCCGCATCCGTTTCCGACGATCGTGCGCGACTTCCAGGCCGTGATTTCTCAGGAAATTCGCAGCCAGATGCTGGAGAAGGAAGGGCGGCTGCCTGATGCGGTCATTGCCTGTGTCGGCGGCGGCTCCAACGCCATCGGCAGTTTCTACCACTTCATCGGCGATAAAGACGTGCGCCTCATCGGCTGTGAAGCGGCTGGCCGCGGCATCGATACCTTTGAAACGGCAGCCACCGTCAACACCGGCCGCCTCGGCATCTTCCACGGCATGAAATCTTACTTCTGCCAGGATGAATATGGCCAGATCGCTCCTGTGTATTCCATTTCTGCCGGTCTGGATTACCCTGGCATCGGGCCGGAACACGCCCACCTTCACGACATCGGCCGTGCGGAATACGTCCCTGTCACCGACGACGAAGCCGTTGACGCTTTTGAATACACAGCGCGTCAGGAAGGCATCATTCCGGCCATTGAATCGGCCCACGCCATTGCCTATGCACGCAAGCTGGCGCCAACCATGACGCCGGACCAGATCATCGTTGTCACCATGTCTGGCAGAGGCGACAAAGACTGTGCCGCCATTGCCCGTTATAGAGGAGAGGATATCCATGAGTAACATCAAAACTGCCTTTGCCAACGGTAAAGCCTTCATTCCTTTTGTCACCTGCGGCGATCCCGATCTTGAGACTACCGCTGCCGTCGTCCGTGAAATGGCCGCGGCTGGTGCCGATCTTATCGAGCTGGGCATTCCGTTTTCCGACCCAACCGCCGAAGGCCCAGTGATTCAGGGCGCCAACATTCGCGCCCTGGATGGCGGCGTCACCACCGACTGCATCTTCGACCTTGTGCGCGATCTGCGCCAGGATGTGACTGTGCCCTTTGTCTTCATGACCTACGCCAACGTCGTCTTTTCCTACGGCGCCGAACGCTTCATCCGCACCTGCCAGGACATCGGCATCGATGGGCTGATTCTGCCGGATCTGCCTTTCGAAGAAAAGGAAGAATTTCTCGACCTCTGCCACGCCAACAAAGTGGCCCTCATTTCCATGATCGCCCCAACCTCGAAGGATCGCATCGCCATGATCGCCCGTGAAGCGGAAGGCTTTCTCTACATCGTGTCCAGCATGGGCGTCACCGGCACACGCCGCGCCATCACCACCGACGTTGGCGCCATTGTCGAGATCGTGCGCCAGCACACCGACCTGCCATGCGCCATCGGTTTCGGCATCTCCACGCCGGAGCAGGCGCAGCACATGGCGCAGTACGCCGACGGCGTCATCGTTGGTTCGGCCATCGTCAAAATTGTGGAGCGTTACGGCCGCGACGCAGCACCGCACGTTGGTGCCTACGTGCGCGAGATGAAAACCGCCATCAACGACTGACAAGCGCCATCGTCACAGACCACCAGCCGCAGAATCTGTTGCTGGTGGATTTTTGTGCTTTCTGACAGAATTTTCTTGTTAGAAGCAGTACGTTGCAATTTTTTGAAAAATTTGCAATTGGTGGTTGACGGTGAAGGGCGTGCCATGATAAAGTATACTCAATTCAAATACACCAAACCGTTGAGGCGGAGATAACGGCGATGATGCCTGTACAGAGAACCCGTGTTGCTGAGAGTCGGGTGAGAAACAAGTCGTCAAATGGACCGCTGAGGGTGCAGTCAAATGCGCAGCACACTGCGCAGAGTATTCTGCAACGTGAAGGCATACGTCAGTTGCCGGAGGTATGATGGTATCTCGCTAAGGGCGCGCGTCAAGCGCGAAATCAAGGTGGCACCGCGGATCTTAAATGTATTCGTCCTTGACAGAAAGAGCATGTTTCTGTCAGGGGCGTTTTTTTATTCTCCTGAACAGAGGCGTTGGCGCATGGAGGAGGAACAGATGCAGGAGAAAGTGATCAAACGATGGCGGCGCTGAACGCCGATGCAGAACACGATGAGAGCGATCATAAATCATAGAGACTAAGGAGAGATTACGATGAATCAAAAAGGACGCTTCGGCATTCACGGCGGTCAGTACATCCCAGAACCCCTGATGAGTGCAGTGATAGAATTGGAAAAGGCTTACGAGCATTACAAAAACGACCCAGCATTCAATGCGGAGCTGACAGCCCTGCTCAACGATTACGTGGGCCGTCCATCCCGCCTCTACTTTGCTGAGAACATGACCCGCGACCTCGGCGGCGCCAAGATCTACTTCAAGCGCGAGGACCTCAACCACACTGGCGCGCACAAAATCAACAACGCCCTCGGTCAGGCGCTGCTCGCCAAGAAAATGGGCAAGACCCGCCTCATTGCCGAGACCGGCGCCGGTCAGCATGGCGTGGCCACCGCCACCGCCGCGGCACTCATGGGCATGGAATGCGTCGTGTACATGGGCGAAGAAGACACCATTCGCCAGGCCTTGAACGTTTACCGCATGCGTCTGCTCGGTGCCGAAGTGGTGCCGGTGACCAGCGGCACGGCAACCCTCAAAGACGCCGTTAACGAAGCCATGCGTGCATGGGGCGACGACCTCAAAGACAGCCACTACTGCCTGGGTTCTGCTGTAGGTCCGCATCCATTCCCAATGATCGTGCGTGATTTTCAGCAGATCATTTCCAAAGAAACTCGCGCGCAGATTCTCGAAAAAGAAGGGCGCCTGCCCGATGCGGTGCTCGCCTGCGTCGGCGGCGGCTCCAACGCCATCGGCAGTTTCTACCACTTCATCGACGATAAAGACGTGCGCCTCATCGGCTGCGAAGCGGCTGGCCGCGGCATCGATACCGCTGAAACCGCTGCCAGCGTCAACACAGGCAGCGTCGGCATCTTCCACGGCATGAAGTCCTACTTCTGCCAGGATGAATACGGCCAGATTGCACCAGTGTATTCCATTTCTGCCGGCCTGGATTACCCGGGCGTGGGGCCGGAACACGCGCAGCTTTTCGACAGCGGCCGCGCTGAATATGTGCCGGTTACCGACGACGAAGCCGTCGACGCCTTCGAATACACAGCGCGTCAGGAAGGCATCATTCCTGCCATCGAATCGGCCCATGCCATCGCCTACGCCAAGAAGCTGGCGCCAACCATGACGCCAGACCAGATCATCGTTGTCACCATGTCCGGCCGCGGAGACAAAGACTGCGCAGCCATCGCACGCTACAGAGGAGAAGATCTTTATGAATAAGCTAACAACCGTATTAAGCCAAGGAAAATCCATCATTCCATTTGTGACCTGTGGTGATCCAGACTTACAGACAACGGCTGCCGTGGTTCACGAAATGGCCGCTGCTGGTGCGGATGCCATCGCCCTGGGCATTCCGTTCTCCGACCCGACCGCCGAAGGACCGGTGGTGCAGGGTGCCAACATCCGCGCGCTGGCTGCCGGCACCACCACCGACCGCATTTTCAACTTCGTGCAGGAACTGCGCCACGAAGAAAAAGTGCCGCTCATTTTTGTAACCTATGCCAACGTGGTCTTCTCCTATGGTGCTGAGCGATTCGTGGGGCTCTGCCAGAAAGTGGACGTTGCCGGCCTGATTTTGCTCGATCTGCCATACGAAGAAAAAGGGGAGTTCCAGGATGTCTGCGATGCCCATGGTGTGGCCCTGCTCTCCATGATCGCGCCAACCGACGAAGAACGCATCGCCATGATCGCCAAAGAAGCCGACGGTTTCCTCTATGCCATGGCTGTGACCAACAATGAAGACCTTGCGTTCGCCGTCAACACCGCTCGCCAGCAAAGCGAGGTGCCGTGCATCGTAGGCGTTCCCGACTGCACGCCGGAAGAAGCACAGCAGCTGACCGCCGTCGCCGATGGCATTCTCGTCGAAACCGGCATCGTCAAGCTCGTGGAAAGCTATGGCAAGGACGCAGCGCCGCACGCTGGCGCCGCCATCCGTGCGCTGAAAGCAGCCGTGAATGCATAAATATCTCTGTCTCCGGCAGCTCATACAAAAAGGCCAGAGCCGCTCGCATCGATGCGAGCGGCTCTGGCCTTTTTTCTTAAACAAACACCCGTGGTGCTTCAACATAATCCCGGCGTACAGGGCCGCGGTGAGTGAGAGTGTCGGCGAGTGCCTGGCGATGAATGTCAGCAAGCAGCAGCGCGTGCGCCTGCGGCGACAGCTTGTATTGATCCTTGCCGGTGTTGATGACGAGCGACACATTGCTTGTGCGCGTTTTTAAGAGCGCTCGCCCGCGCTTGGAAAAGCCCAGCACGCGGCAGTAGCCAGGTGTCGCAGGGGCTTCCGGCAGCGGTGATAAGAGCGCCAGCGCCAAGCGCCGCACGCGGCTGCGGCTGTAATGGCGGGTCTGCGCGCGGCTGAGCATGTCGTCGTAATCGCTGGCCTCTTGAATCGCCGCCAACAGGCGCGGCGCCCAGCCGTCGCGAATCGCCAGCCGTGCGGCGATGTCCTCCGGTTCCAGGCTCGTGCAAAGCAGGCGCAGCGCCAGCAAAAACTGCATCGTGTCAGCAGGCTGCCAGCTCTCGGCAAAGGCACGGCGCATCAATGCCGTGCTGCTCGGCGGCAGATAAGGCGCCACCTCATCCAGCGATTCCGGCAGCGCGGCGCGAATCTGCGACGCGCTCATCGTGTGGGCAGCGGCTTTGGTAGCGTCGTGTGCCACGCTGCGCTGCACGAGCCGCATCGGCACTGCTTCCGGCAGCGCCAGCCGATATTGCAGCGCCAGGCGGTCGTTCGGCGTGTTCTTGTCGGAGGTGAAGCCCGCCGCCCGCAAAAATTCCTGCGAAGCCTGGGCGTAATTCAGCCCCTGCTCGCCGGCCGTGCGCATCGCCACATCAAATGCCGCCGTATGGGTGCGCAGGTAGGTAGCCTGTGCCGTCAATGCTGCCGCATCGCCCGACTCGCTGCCGCAATAGAGCGCGTCCAGCGGCGTGAACGCCAAAAGGCTCGCCACGCCGCCGCGGGCAAAGCCTTCCAGGCTGGCGCTCGCATACACCTGCGGCAGCTCCAGCACCACATCCACGCCAGCCGCCAGGGCCATCTCGGCGCGCAGCCATTTGTCAAAGCACGCTGCCTCGCCGCGCTGGCAGAATGCCCCGCTCATCACCGATACAATGCAGGCGTCGCCTTCTTCCGCGCGAATTGCGTCAATCAATCGCTGATGCCCGTTATGAAACGGATTCCACTCCGCAACAATGCCGATCGTCGTCATGGCACAACCTCCTTAAAACCCTGTCAATGGCACCAGTATAACAGAGGGGGTCTCGTATTGACAAGCGCGCCTCTTTTCATGATTGGGGAAGATGCTATATAATAGAAAGAAACAGCGGCAGATTTTGAAGGGAAGGTGAAGAATGTGCAGCTCAATCAGTTTCGTTTTTTGATTGCTGTCGATAAGTATGGCTCCATATCGCGGGCGGCGCAGGCCCTGTATATTTCCCAGTCGACCATCAGCATTTCGCTGATTCGCCTGGAAGAAGAACTCGGGGTGGTGCTGTTGAATCGCGGCAAACGCGGCGTGACCCTGACCGAAGAAGGGAAAAAGGTGCTGGAGTGTGCAGTTTCCATCCAGAATGCCCTGGAAAAGCTGGAAAAATCCGACCTCCATTCAGAAACGATCAGCGGCTCCGTGCGCATCACAGGCTCCTCGCACTGTGCCATGAACATCATCACCGATATGATTTTAGCGCTGCGCCAGCAGTACGATGCCATTCAGGTGTCGGCCTATCGCGACTATATCAAAGATGCGCTCGCCAAGGTGGCGCAGCACGACTATGACCTCGCATTCATCACCTTTAACGAGGCCGGCGCGATGGACGTGTACAACGATCTCAACCGCTACCAGCTGGGATTTCATCAGATCTTTTCCGACAAATTGAGCATTTGCACCCGGGAAGATCATCCCCTGCAAAGCTTTGACAGCGTGCGCCTCGCAGATGTTATGCGCTTTGAACGGGTGACGCTGTCGCCGCAGAAGGACCTGTTTCTGATGCGCAAGTTCGGCATTGAGCAGAACACGCAGCCAGCCATGCGCATCAACGACGTGCTCAACACACGCAAATACGCCGCCGAAACCGACGCGGTGCTCATCACCCCCAACAGTGAAGTTCTGCGCAGCAATAGAGACTACCGCTACAAATTGGTGCCGCTGAACGTGGAAGATTTCAATGTGGCCGTGCTGGGTGGCTGGGTGCATCATGGCAACCATCATATGACGGCGGCTGAAAAATGCGTGACAGAAATGCTTGAACACATTTGCCAGACCTATGGCGCAGAAAATGAATAAGAATAACGGCGCTCGATGCATGCGATCGAGCGCCGCTTTTTTTTCAACTATGACAGATTGCAATGGATAGCATTGATAAAATATGCTTTCTTAATACATAAGCATCCTATATCATGGAAGCAAGAGAAAGGAGTGTTGGCTTATGCCACCAATCATCGATAAAGAAAAATGCATTGAATGCGGCACCTGCGCGCAAATCTGTCCGCTGGATGTCATTCGCTTTGTAAAAAATGAAGACGGCAAAAAAATCGTTGCTGTGAAATACCCTTATGAATGCTGGCACTGCCGTGCCTGCGTCAAAGATTGTCCAAAAGGGGCGATCAGCATGCGTTATCCATTGTCTCATATGATGTTTACGATGGATGTGCCCGAAGAAAAACGCACACAACAGGGAGGTGTTGAATGATGGAAGTGAAAGTTCGTGATGAAATCATAAAAACAGAATACCTCATCATTGGCGGTGGGGTGGCTGGCCTGCAGTCCGCGATCACCGCAGCCAGCAAAGGCGTGGACGTGCTGATCGCTGAAAAAGCCGACACCCGACGTTCCGGCAACGGCTGCGGCGGCAACGATCATTTCATGTGCTACATCCCTGAATGCCACGGCGACGATTTCGACCGCGTCATCTCCGAAATCAGCGAAGGCATGGAAGGCGGTCCTTGGCAGGATCCAGCCATGACCAAAAAAATGATGCGCCGCACGCAGAGCATCGTCGAACGCTGGCAGGAATGGGGCATCAACATGAAGCCGACCGGCGAATATCGCTTCGAAGGCCACACCATGCCATCCCTCCAGTGATATCATCTGAAATACGACGGCTCCAATCAAAAACGCGTGCTCACCAATAAGGCCCGCGAGAACGGCGCCAAGATCATGAACAAGCTCTACATCAGCGACATTCTCACCGCCGAAGACGGGCGGGCCGTTGGCGCCATCGGATTCAGCCTCGCTGAGGACGTGCCGGAAGTGGTCGTCATCCAGGCGAAGGCGGTGCTTGTGGCAACGGCTCAGGCGATGCGCCTCTATCCGAATGTCAATCCAGCCTACATCTTCAACGTTCACAGCTGTCCGGCTGCTGCTGGCGGTGCAGCCATTGCATACCGTGCCGGCGCCAAGCTGGTCAACATCGACGTGCCATATCGCCACTGCGGCGTCAAAGGCTTCGCCCGCAGCGGCAAAGCCACCTGGTTTGGCGTCATCAGCGACATCAACGGCGATGCCATTGGGCCATTCTGCGATAAGCCTGACCGCAAACGCGGCGATGCGCTCATGGACATCAACCCAGGCATCTTCACCAAGCGTCTGGAAAGCGCCACCGGCCCAACCTTCATGAACTGCACCGGTTACAGTGAAGAGGACCACGTTTACCAGCACCAGCAGTTTTTGTGCGAAGGCATCGATTCCATCACCGACTACCTCAACCAGCGCGGCATTGATCTGCACAAAAGCATGGTTGAGTTCGGCACCTACGACTATTCTCTGCAGCAGCGCGGCATTGAGATCGACCTCAACGCAGCCACCAACGTGCCAGGCATTTTTGCCGCAGGCAACGTCGTCGGCAACGTCCGCGGCAGCATCACCAATGCCTCTGTCTGGGGCGACGTCGCCGGGGAATCCGCAGCCGAATACGTGAAGACCGTCGACGCATACGATGTCATCGGCCATCCAGCCATCCAAAAACACATCGATCTCTACAACAGCTTCATGAATCGCAAGAATGGCGCCGACTGGCTCGAAGCCAACTCCACCCTGCAGGTCATCATGAACGACTACGTCGGTCTCAAACTGCGCAGCGAAGACATGATGCGCGCCGGCATCAAATACCTCGACGACCTCAAAGCCTATGCCCTGAGCGACATTGCCTGCGCAGACGCCCACCAGCTCATGCGCACCATGGAGCTCTTCGACCTCATTGACCTTGGCAAAGCCGTCGCCATCACTGCCCGCAACCGCAAGGAAAGCCGCGACAAACACAAACGCGTCGACTACGACTACACCAACCCGCTCCTCAACGATCAGTTCCAAACCATCCGCCTCGACCGCGATGGCAGCGTCGTTTTGGAATGGCGCGCACGCATGAAATAATTTTGTGAAATCTTATAATAGAATTCATCCTCCAGTAATTTGGTTAACAAATTATTGGAGGATTTTTTACACTGAGAAATAATCGGAAAACTTGTATGATGATTTTTAGATCGTTAGAGTGAAGTGAGCGAATAAGGTTTGTTTTTTACTAAGTCGACGAAAATAGTAAAGAAAAAGAGATAAGTGCAATATATAAAGTAAGCACAATAAAGTGAAATACACTAGCTGGTGAAAAGAACGATTGTAAAGAGAAGTAGTGGTGGTCATTTTAGAGTACAAATATTATTTTAGTTTGTATAGGGGAAAGATAAAATAATGGGTAATGTATTTTAACTTACTTTTACAGAATGAATATATAGTATCTGTAAAATATTGTCGCAACAAAAAATACTTGTAAGAGTTTGGTCGTTTTAGTAAATGATTTGTTATTGTTTCCTAGATGGCTCATTTACAATAAAGTATATAATAGAATGCGGTAATCTTTATGGAGGAACGTTATGGAAAGAAAAAAATATACTCCAGAATTGGTTAATGATCATTTAAATGAATATTATAAAACTGGTATTGAATCATTGTTCGATGATGGATTGCTATGGCAAGAAAAAGTATTATATGACATTATTGAACTGGGAAATCAAAGTGAATATGCAAAAGATAAGGGTTTTTTTGACATTCATTCGAAAGAAGAGTTTTTTGAAAAAGTTCCTATATCCGATTATCAAGATTATTTACCTTACATTATGGCAAATATGCGAAATGACAGTAATCAGGTTTCATCATTAAAAACAGATCATTATTTACTTTCAACAGGAAAAAAGCAAAAAGGTAAATATTACATTGAAACCTATCTGGGCTCATTGGCTCGGCAGATGAGCATTAATTTATGGAATATTAATCTGGCTAGATTAGAGCCGCAAATGAGTACGCCAAATGTAAAAATGATGGCCGTAACAAATTGTTCGCCAATAGAAAGTGCTCCTAATGGGAAAGCCGTTCGACGGACTTCTGGTCAGGCTGCTCGTGAACTTTGGGAAAGAATGCCTGATTTGTATGTTTTTCCATATGAATTTCTTGAAGTTGAGATGAGCGAAGAAGATAGAGACTATTTGATGGCACTGTACGTTCTAAAAGAACCGCATTTTAATATGTTATTTTGCAATAATTTAACCTATTTTGGTGTGCTTTTAGAGCGAATAGAAAGTGATACGCAAAAAATGATTGATGATATTATGCATGGAACAATGAGCGTATCTATGAGTGAAGATGATCGGCGAATACTGTTAAAAAAGTTTAAAGCAGAGCCGCAACGTGCTAAGCATTTGCAGTGTCTTTTTGCTGAAAAAGGTCAACTATTCGTTGAAGATATTTGGCCTGATTTTGTATTTACAGGATCGTGGCTTGCCGGCAGTGTTGGTGATTATTCGAAAGATGTAATGAGAAAATTGCCCGAAAAAATGAGATATTTGTCAGAAAGCTATGGATGTAGTGAAGGTATGATAAATATTCCATTGAGATACAATGAAAAATATGGACCGTTAGCAGTATACTCTTGTTATTTTGAGTTTATCCCTTTAAATGGTGGGAATATAAAATCAATGGCTGAGGTAGAAGATGGGGAATACTATGAGCTAGTCATTTCTACCTATTCAGGATTATACAGATATCGTTTGCATGATATTGTTCGAGTATGTGGATATACTGGCACAACGCCAAATATAGAATTTTGCTGTCGCTCCGAAGAAAAAATTGTTGTTGCTGGAGAAACGTTTTATGGATATGAGCTTTCAGAAATAGTAAATGATTTCGAACAGAAATATCATTACGCCATCAATTTTTACCAACTAATAGATCAAAATCAAGAATGTTCTTTAATTCTTCAAAGCTCAGAGAGAAAAATAGATTTTTTGAAAATGAGTAGAATAGTATCAAATGAGCTTAAGAGAAGAAAGGTCATTCTGAAAAAAATATATTGGGTGACAGACAAATATCGATCATTTTTATATCGGTCATTAATGAACAATGGCCGCACAATACAGTGTATTAAGTTGCCAATTGTAACAAAGCGTATTCCTGAGGATCAGTATATTGAAATGATGATTGAGGCTGATGTAGGTGAAAAACATGAATCAATATGAAAAAGCTATGTTGTTTAGCCGAAAGGAAAAAAGTCTTCCAGAAAAACTATTACGGATTCCGAGAGAAGAATTGTTCTTAGAATGTGATACATTGTTGGAGGATAGTCAACGCATACAAATACAGATACTTATGGAGATCGTTGACAGAGCACAAATGAGTGCTTATGGAAAGGCGCATAAATTTAATGAAGTTAATGATATCGAATCTTGGCAACAGAAAATTCCGATTTCAACCTATCAAGACTATAGTCCATATATTCAAGCTGAGATGAACGGAACCGAGCATCAACTATATGATGCTGCAACAGAAGTGTACATCCTTACAACAGGCAGTACAGGAAAAGCCAAATATTTTATGGAAAGTGCAGCAGGGAGTGCAGCAAAATTATTGGTCATGGCAATGAGAGGCATGTATATGAGCCAATTGTTGCCGGTGACTCGAGATATGGAAGCAAAAAACCTTACTATATCGAATTATGCCCAGGTAGGTAAAAGTTCTGATGGAAAGCCTATTTTACGAGCATCTGGGCAAACAGCTCGTAATCTTCGAAAAAAGACCGGAACAATGAATATTATTCCTGAAGATTTTTGGGAAATTCCAAATATTGATCCAGAAACCAGAGAGTATATGGTCGGTGTTTTGGCGTTGGCAGAGCCGAGATTTAGTAAGGTATTTTGTAATAATCTTTACTCTTTTGGAAGAGTGTTGGATCAAATTAAAAATAATAGCAGGCAGATGATTGGAGATATTAGAACAGGATGCTTTTCTTGTCCAGTTGATAAAGAGATTGAGGATTCGTTAAATAAACTTGTATTTAAAAATAGTGATCGTGCTAATGTGTTAGAAGGTTTTTTAAGAGATAGAGAATCGTTAATTGAATCAAAAGAAGATATTCATAAAATATGGCCGCAACTTCAGATGGTGAGTTGTTGGCTGTCGGGGACTGTAGGGCGTGATGCGCGTGAAGTTTTGCGCCGATTGCCTTCAAAAATAAGTTGCTTTGATATGGGATATGGGGCTAGTGAAGGAAAATTGAATATTCCGACCGCATTAGCAGAACCTGCAGGATTTGCAGCTTTATTCTCAGTATTTTATGAGTTTCTGCCCTTAGAAAAAAAAGCAGCTCCTCTATGTATGTGGGAAGTTGAAGTAGGAAAATGTTATGAGCTCATTATAACGACGTATTCTGGTTTGTATCGCTATAATATGTTGGATATTGTACGAATTGTGGATTTTGTAGGGAAGACACCGAAGTTTGTTTTTTGTGGTAAAAGTACAGACTACTTTGAAATAAAAGGGAACAGGATTTATGGGTATCAGATTTCTGATTTGATATACGAGATTGAATATAAAAAAGGTTATTCATTTGACTTAGTTCAAGTGTTTGTTGAAAGGGATTGTATTAATTTTGTCATCAACAGTAAAGATAAATTTCATCAAAAGGAATTTAAGAACATATTAGATGAAAAATTAGTGTCCTTCTGGAACATAAAGTGTCAGAAAATATATATTGTAGATGATACATATAAGAAGCATGAATTTGATAAGAGAATTCGTCAGGATAGAGGAGCATGTGGTATAAAATTGCCCATAGTAATTAAACAAATTCCTGATTTAGATAGAATTGTTAGGATTATAACATAAAAAGACGTAAGAATTTTTCTTACGTCTTTTTATGTTATAACAAAGAACAGACAATGTCGACTAAATCCTTTGCGATAGGGTCAGGGGGATTACTTGGATAAAGTGCAGTATGGTAGATTGTTTGCTTAGCTCCTTCTAGATACTTTGAGATGAATGGCTTGCTATCAAACAGATAATTATATACATATCGCGGCATGAGTGAAACAACATCTAATTCTTTTAAGGCACGACGGTGGAATTCAACATTATCTGATGTGTAAAGAGCGATATTTGAGTGATCTTCAGTATCTGCTTTTAATGGAACAATATCTAAGTAGGTAAAAGAATGTTTAATGATATCTTCTGTTTCAATAATTTCTTTTTTTGCTAATGGTGAATAAGCAGAGACACAAGCAACCAATCGGTCATTAAGCAAAATATGATGATGGAATTTAGTGTTGTCATAGTTTTTTAATTGATCCAAAAAGAAATGATCATTAATACTTAAAAATGCAAGACTACATTTATTTTCCATCAAGCTAGGAAATACTTGTTTATAAGAAATTTCCTTAAGTGAAATACGAATATTAGGATGTTGCTTTTGAAAAATGGCAATTGCTGCCGGAAGAATATTGGTTAGCAAGACAGATGAACTGTATATTTTCATGCGCTGATGTTTCTTTGTTGTCTTATGTTGAGCAAGCGCAAATTGCGTTTGTAATTGATCATATTCTTTCAAAAAAGGATCGCTGATTTGAAGGAGTGTTTCCGCTTCTTTTGTAAGAATAACGCCAAACGGAGACCGTTCAAGTAACAATACATCAAGTTCTTTTTCTAACTGTTGAATATTGTTGGACAACGATTGCTGAGAAAGATAAAATTTCTTAGCTGTTTTAGAAATTGAGTGTGAATATTGCAAATCACTTAAATATCGTAATTGATCAAGGCGCATTTGTATAACCTCCTTATGTATATGTTACTGTATGAAGGATCCAATTTGAACGAAAATATTGAAAATGACACACAAAATTATTTTGTAACCTGTAAAAATTTCGGACAAAAGATAACTGTTTGTAAGTTCCTGTAAAGCAAAGATATAATATAAGTACAATAAAAGCGATAAATTAAAATAATTTATAATCCCCGAGGAGGTAAAACAAATGTCTAAAGCAGAAAAAGTTGCAATTTTAGGTGTCGATGCGATGGATCCGCGTTTGACAAGAAAATATGTGGATAAAGGCATCATGCCAAATGTAAAAAAATTAATTGAAATGGGCGCTTGCCGTGAAGATCTGACGCTTCTTGGCGCACTACCAACCGTTACCCCCCCACAATGGACAACACTTGCAACCGGTGCATATCCATCCACCCATGGTATTACCGCATTCTATCGCCAAGGTGGTGATCTTGATATGGTCAATCTGAATTTTAGTTCGGAACACTGCCATGCAGAACAGTTGTGGAATGTTACGGCAGAAGCTGGAAAGAAAACGCTTGTATGGCATTGGCCAGGATCAGCATGGCCACCATCTTCTGATAGTCCAAACTTACATGTAGTTGATGGTACTTCACCTGGTGGCGTTAATATGAGTTCCGCTCAGGTGGATGTTGAATTTATTGTTATAGCCAATGAAGAAAATGAAACCATTGCTTATCGTTCTGGTGCAATGACATCTGATGCAAAAGTGCCTTGTGTTGTAACTGGACTTGGCGATGAAAAATCTAAGAAAAAAAATACCGGTATGGCAGGATTGATGCAAAGAAAAATGGATAATGGATTCCGTCTTTATATTATGGATCCATGGAAAGATGGGCAAGGTGGATCGAATGCAATTCCTGCAGACGTTGCATATTCTTCATTAAAGCCTGCTGAAAAATGGGGGATTGATCTTCCAGAAGGGGCAAAAGAATTTTATATTTTGTTATCTGGTGGATTGATTAGGCGTCCTGCACTGCTTTTGAAGAATAGTGAAGGTATTTATGATCACATCGCGATTTATAAAAACAAAAAAAGCGCAGAGCCGATGGTTACGATGCAAAATCGCGAGTATGTGCGTGACATTATTGATGACTGCGTTAAGGATGATGACATGATCAAAGCATCTCGCGATATGCGCGTGCTTGAGATTGCAGAAGATGGTTCCAAAGTTAGAATGTGGGTTTCCGCTTCCATGAACATCAATGCGGACATGATGTGGTCACCAAAGAGCCTCTATAAAGAAGTAGTAGACAATGTTGGTTATCCATCCCCATGTTCAACGTTGGGATTTGGTGATTTTGAATTGATTTATGATTGCATGCATCAATGTTGGCAGCATGTAGCAGACTTCCAAGCAGATGCTCTTAATTATTTGATGGAAAATGATGGTTATGAAGTGGTATTCTCACATTTTCATGCTCCGGATTTGCAGAAACACATGTTTATCCGCGACTTAGCAAAAGGAACAGAGCATGTGACACCAGAACAATACGAATTTATCATGGAAGCAATCTACAAACAAACAGATGACTATCTTGGTAAATTTATGCATTTTCTTGATGAAGGTTGGACGTTAATGGTTGTTTCTGATCATGCACAGGTTTGTCCAAAATATGGTTTACGTGGCTTAGGTGATACAGGCTTGAATGTCCAAATCATGGAGGACTTGGGTTATACCGTTTTGCAAGTAAATGAAGAAACAGGTAAGAAGAAAAAACGCGTTGATTGGACCAAAACAACAGCCGTAGCTAATAGAGAAATGATGATTTACTTAAATATTAAGGGGAGAAATCAGCATAAAGTTGGCGATGAAATCATTGATGGGCTTGTTGATCCAGCTGACAAATATGAGCTTGAGGAACAGATCATCACTGATCTATATGGCCTTAGAGATAAAGAAAGTGGTAAGCGTATCATTGCTTGGGCGTTGCGTGCAAAGGATGCTCTGCCTCTTGGCCTAGGAGGTCCATATTCTACCATCGACCAGGGTTATCCTGAATCCGGCGATATCATTTATTGCATGGCAGAAGGCTATGAACATGACCATGATGACAGTATGGCGACATCTCTTGGTGAATGCGATACTTCTGCAGGGCCTATCTTTATTGCTGCAGGACCAGGCATTAAGAAAAACTATTATACCGATCGAGTAATTCGTCAAGTGGATGTGACTCCGACAATTGCTACGATTATGGATTTGAGAATGCCTGAACAGTGCGAAGGTGCACCAGTTTATCAGATTATTGAAAAGTAAGTTGAAGTATATATTGTGTGTATTGGAAATATTAATATAAAAGAATACCGAATACAGATAATGAAATAAAAAAAGAAGTTAACAGAATTCTAGCCTAAATGTCTTATGGTATAATCGGAAAATGAGCGCAATAATTATGGAGTACATGATTATTGCGCTTCAATCTTTTTTGAGAAAAGGAGTGTTTTAAAATGATAGAAAATATTTCCCCACGTGTAGAAAAATTAAAAGAGCGGGCGACACATTGTTGCTGTCGGTATTGTGGAGGAAAGTTGGAAGTTCGACAAATTTTTTTTCACACACAAGCATCTGCACGAATTGAATTGTATTGTGAACAATGCAAAAAAATTGAATATGGAGTTGAGAAAGATATATATGAAGCTGCAAGAACATTTGTTAATGCAACAGAATTTAACCATTTTCAAGATATAGAAGACAATGAAAAGCGACTACAGATGAACATTGCAAAGATATGTAGTGTGACTACATGGCAACTTCGATACTTGGGTCTATTGTCAGATAATGGATTTACAGTATCAGTTAATAAAAATGAATATGAAGAGGATCAATGTACCACTATAGAGCAATCTGATTTGGTAGGATTGTTAAAGGAGGCATATCAATGGCCAAGCCAATTATTAAAACAAGAGGGTTAGGTCTTCAATTAGGATTGAAATATCTATTGAAAGACATCAATTGGGATATAGAAGAAAAAAGTCGCTGGCTAGTTTTGGGAATGAATGGCAGTGGAAAGACAACACTACTCAGTATTTTATCTGGGTATCAGTCTTATAATCATGGCGAAGTATTTTATAAAGAAAGAATGTATAGCAAGGAAGATATATTTTTTATTAGAAAGAAGATGGGGTGGATTAGTAACTCTTTTTATGACCAAATCTATCGACACGAAACAGTTTTAGATGTTTTATTAGCAGGATTAAATGGTAACTATGGTGTTGAAGATAACTTGATAGATCGAAAAAATATTATAGCAATAAAGGATTTATTGAAAATGATGGGGCTGGAGAATAGCTTAAATAGCGAGTTTTGTTGGTTATCAAAAGGTGAAAAGCAAACGGTATTAATTATAAGAGCGCTATTATTAAACCCAGAAATTTTAGTATTTGATGAGCCTATGACAGGTTTGGATATTTTAGCGAGAGAGAGCATTCGTCGATTCATAGAATTAATTGCTGAACGAAAACAGCATACAATGATTTATGTTACTCATCACTTTGATGAAGTGTCACCAATGTTATTTGACAAATGTATGTTGTTAAAACATGGCTGTGTTTATCGTCAAGGAACAATTGAAGAGATCTTTCAAACAAAAGTAATAAGTGATTTTTTGGGAGTACAGACGAAGGTTACACAAGATAATGATGGTTATTATAAATTGACGTTCAATGAAAGGGATGGTGAACGTAAATGACAACATCATTGAAAGATGTAAGCAGTGCACAAATGATACATGCCTTAGTAGATATGAATTGTTTTGAACAAGAGTATGTAATTTATGGATATATTTGGAGAGATAGGACAGAGCGGGTAAAAATAACAACTAGTGATCAGGAAATGAATATTCAAAGATCTTTTGAAAATAAAGAGTTAGAGCAATATGTTATGTCTCCTATTCAAAAATGGACTACTCGAATTGTCATGAGAGAAGAAACAAAAGAAGAGGATGTTTTTTTGTTAAAGCTTCAGTTGAGTCAAACTTTAGCAGAAAAATATAATAATTACTATTTTAATATCCTAGAATCACTGATAAAACTGCCTCCGGATTCACAAGCGAAAGCGATTTTAGAAGATTGGCAACGAGAAATAGATGGTTATTATAGAGAAAATGATCTTATATTGTTTGAGGGTGCTGTAAAATATGCTTTTCAAACAAAGCATTTGACAATGGAGGACTATCAATACTTTTTTAAATGGATTCAGCGAACTCGAACACAGGTTTTTGGGATGCTTCAAGTTAAGGATAATTATGAACGAACCTTCTGGGGATTTGCGTATGAAAAATCAAATCGTTCAGTTGGTTATATTTGCAATGCAAATTATAAAGTTGTTTTAGATCGATTAATGCAACTAGACCTACAGGGCCGTTTTCACACGCCAGTGTATAGAAAAAAATACTGTTATCATTTGAGTCAGGATTTAAACAATGTGCGAAGAAGTTTTGAGAACGAAATTCATCTATTGATGGATGAAAAGTATTTAATCAAAATTAATGAGTTAAGAAGTTTAATTCATCAACAAGGTTTGCAGAAGATAGATTCTTGTATTTTGTTAGCAGAGAAATATTGTTCAAAAGAAGCTGTAGAGGGAATTAGGTATTGGGGAAATAGAATGAATTTGATAAAATAAATAATAACGTAATATTATGTTATTATTTATCAGTTTGAACATGAATGGAGGGGTATGTAATGAATACTGATCAAATACAGCTTTTGATAGACTTAGCTCAAACCCTTTCTTTTAATAAAACTGCTGAAAGACTGTTTACCACGCAGCAAAATGTATCATATAAAGTAAAACAACTTGAACGGGAGTTACATACAAGGATCTTTATCCGGTCTAATGGTGGTGTTGAGTTTACTTCTGAGGGTGAATATGTTTTGCAATGTGCTTATGAAATGGAAAAGGCATATCGAGCATTAAGAGAAAAACTTCTTTTAGAGAACAGCATAGGAAAAAATAATACGAATATGATAACATTATATATTTCATCGGTACTTTTATCTTCTAAAATGACAATGGTGATAAAGAATTTTAAAAATAATTTTCCTCTAGGTAAATTATTAATAAAAGAAGTGGAGCCAGATCAAATTTTACATTCGTTATTCACACATAAATGTGATTTTGCTTTTTGGTCTATAAATGAAGGATATTTTGAACCTTATCAGATTGAATGTAAAGAAAAAGGAATTACCAGTGAAATTGTCACTGAAGATCATGCAATAGCAGTGATTTCAAAAGAATCGGAACTAGCGAATAAGAAAACTCTTTCGATTCGTGACTTAACGCATAAACCTAAAAGCATTTTTGGGATGTTACCATTGGATTATTTTGGAAAAAATATTGATTCATTTGTGCTATATGAGAATAATAATATTGATATTCATAAACAACTGATTAAAGAAGAGGACGTTATTTGTTTTACTTCGCAAATGATATATGATCAGTTGTTTATGAAGGAAGAATTTATTTCTAAGCCGTTTGATTATCCTACATTACCGATTCAACATATGATTTTGAAGCGAACCTCAAGAGGGAAACCAGAGTTTTTTTGCTTGGAGAATAATATAAAGTATATTCTGAGTAAATGAAGTGTGTTGAAATGGAGTATGTGAAAGAATGAAAATGAGTTGAAGTATTAAGATAAAAGGAAATATTTTATTGGGTGAATAGTCAAGTTAAGTACACCACACCACAGAAAAGAAAACTTCAAAATGAGTCAAAAATCCCAGTGCTTTTTCGGACATTTGTTCAGTTTTTTATAATTTTTTGGATCTCATCCTTATGAATAGGTGGTTGCTCTATATTCTTTGGAAAATAAAAGGGTATATTATTAATTGATTTGCTTATCTCTTCGTGATAAGCAAATTCTTTTTTCTATTTAGCATAATTGTATAATAACATGGCTTATACTTTAAACATGTAGTAATGATCTCTCTTTGAATCTAGTCAGCTATTATAAATGGGACTTGTCTTCATTATTTGGTAAAGTTTGCGTGACTATAGCGGCCATTTGTTGAAAAATACATATCAACATTATGAAGAAGGGTAGACTGCGGAAAATTTATTGGACGGAGATTTCAACGCTGATCATTCAAACGAAAAACAGCTTACAGCTGAAAAAATGGAAAATGAGTAGCAATAACCATTTCATATTTGTGAATATTGAACTCACCATATAGAAACAGTCCGATATACATCTCTTGTTTACCAGTGACAGGAGAGGCAATATATTAGTAAGAGATTGCTGGATGAAGCAGGAAGGATACAGTGTATGTCTAGAAAAAATGCATGGATAACGGATCGATGGAGAAACTTTTAGGAAATGAAGATGGAAGAGGATTAAAGATGAACAATTAAAAAACTGGAACCCTAAAAGGATTCCAGTAAATATTGATGAGAAATGATTTTTGTTATTTATTCTTTCTATTTGCCAGGGAAATATTATTATATGCCACTCTTTTTGTGAGTCGCTATTTGTTGCCTTAAAAAATGAGATTAATTAATGGCCAACCGACACACAATGTGATGACAAACATAATTGGAATGATTTTTAAAGCTGCTTTAGTCATTAATTTTGAATCGGCCATTTCTTGGCTCATTGCAACAGCGGTAACAGGTGATGCAGCAGGGGTTGCTAGTGCAAATTGTGTTATTACAAATAATAACACGATCATACCTGTTGGAGCCAGTCCGATCATAGTGGAGAAATTCACGATGAAAGGCATAATGAGAATTACAATGACTGTATTATTTGCAAAATTAGTAAGGAGCCCAGCAAATAACAGAGCAACGATTATGAATACTAGAGGTGGAAGCTGAGTAAATGGGGTTAACAACAGTGACATTGCGCTTGTAATACCAGTTTCAGGCGTGTTCATTGTTGCTGAAATAACCATAATATATGTCATCATCAACACTAAACCCCAAGGCGTTGTTTTCAAAGCTTGTTCTGCATCAACTAACTTACCGCCGTTAATAGATGGAAGAAGATCGAGGACAGCGATAATAAGAAAACCTATACATACCATACCAACACGAGCTAATTCTTCTGAGAATTGACCTAAAGGTAATGATGAAAGAATTAGTGATAGGATGAAAACAAAGAAGCTGCCTAAAGCAAAAAACTGATCTCGATTCATTGATTTTACTTCACCGTCAGGAACAAAATTGGCCATTTTTGAAACATCCACACGAAAGATAAATTTACAAAGCAAAACATATACAGTAATCAAAAAGAGACCAAAAATAATCATTGCAATTAAATAGGTTACAAAATTTAATGGATAATCTGGGAACATAGTATTATAAGACATGACCAGGGTTAAACCAGTTCCAAGAAATGGGAAGAGTACTTGTCCAAGCATAGAGGAAAAAGCAATTCCTAAGTATACAAAAATAGGAAATTTTTCGTTTTTTTCATACCCGGTTTGTTTGCATATTTGAGTTACAAATGAACAAAAAACTAGACACATTATGATTGGATTGGTAAAACCCAGTAAGAAAGCTACCAGAAAGAGAATCCATAAAGTAAAGAAACCTTTTCCCTGTAGTGTTTTGCTGACTAAAACTTTATCAATTATCCATTTAAAGGTTCCGGTATGTTGACAAACCTCGATTATTGGACCAATAAATACAAGGCCGAAAAACACCAATGATCCAAATCCGTAGGTTAAAATACTTTGCATATTTAAGCTCATAGTTATTGAAGCAAGGGCGATTACACTAGGCCAAAACATGCCGATAGCAATCCAACCATATATAGCTCCAATGAAGCTGCCAAGAATGCCCATGCCCTGTTCGGTAATGCCTGCAAATGGTGGGATAAAACGTATTAATAAACATAGTGCTGCACAGATAAAATAAGGGTATAGTTTAACTTTCTTTTCCATTTTATATCACCTTTTCTGAGAATAAACTAAAAAATGGAGCTTGTTACGTATTTTTTATCAAGTATAGAAATGAACTATATGCACCATTCCTATACTTGATAAAAGAAAAAGTTGAAAAAAACAAGATAAAGGTAATTTTTAATAGTGGCATTCAAATTTGTTACATTTTTTCTGTAAATATTTGATAAGCAGGTGCGCCTTCACATTGTTCCGGCATATCGACGCCTAAAAGTACTGCAGCAGTTGGGGCGAGATCAACTTCTCGAATATAACGATCTGTTCGATAGTTTTTCTTAATTCCTTGACCAGCAGCGAGGAAAATCGGCGATAATGATGTGTCGTTGTATCCCCATGCGGTGGACAAACCAGGACCGTGGTCTTCTACATAGCTTTCATGAATGACAAAAACAATATCAGAGCCCATTGGCCCACCAAGGCCGAGTAATATTGCATCTTTGTTATGGAGTGCGAGAGCAACAATTCGTTTGCCTGTTTTTTCATGTTTGTAACTATAAAGGTCAGTAATAATTTGTTCTTCTAATTCGTATTTGTCGCCAGGATCAACAATGCCATATGGATCGCGCCCTTTTAAATTGATGTAAATACTGTTTGAGCGTGTCATGATCGCTTTTGTCTTTGTCCAGTCAATTTCTGGAATTTCTTTTCCTTGAGCATCTTTTTTTAGAACCGTATATCCTAACGAATGTAACGGCTCGAGACATACCCCGGTGTTATCACCAAGAGCTACAGCTTCTTCTTCAGCGCAAATGAGAGCGTGATCGGAGAAGATCATGATTGTCCAACCTTCATCAATTAGATGAAGGAAACTACCAATATAATCGTCTGTGATTTTGTAGGTCGCTTCTGCGTATTTAATAACTTCGCTTTCATCATAACGAGACGTATCGCGGTTTTTCATGTATTTCATATAGTTATGACTTTGTAAATCAATGTTATGCATGTGTGAGAAAATAACTTCAACTCCTTTATTTTCAATCATATAATGCATGACATTTGATTGCCACTGAGCAGCTTTAACCCATTGTTCATTATTACATTTTAAAATTAAATCAGAGTCATTACCACTCATTTGGCTGGTAGGTTGTGGAGGACCAAATTTATCGGTTACTTCTTTAAATAAGGACTTAGGGAACCATACAGAATCATCGTCACAGCTCATTCCACGAGAAGCCCAAATTCGAACATAGCTACCGTCTTCGGCGATCTTTAGTAAGCGCATATTGCGATATACTTTTTCTTCTCCATTTGCAGAAGGAACTACATCGAAGACTCCGGTAAATACATCGTTTTCAAGAATGGTAATTGGTTCTGTGGCATTTTTATCTTTGTAAATTGCAACTTTATCATATACACCGTTGGCATTTTTTAAGATGAGGCCGTAACGTTGCACTTTTCCATAGAAGGTGATGATAATAAATTCTTTTGCGCCTTCAGGGAGTTCCGTGGCCCACCCATTTGCTGGATAAACAGGTGAGATACTGCAGCCGGTTGGGAAATCAGCAACATGCCACATAAGACCCTTTGGGTCATCATATACAATATTATCAACTACGAAGCTTCCGTCAGGAGTATAGCCCTCAACATCGATGAAATCTTTATACCATTTTTGATAATTTTTTAATCGTTCTTTGGCTTCAGGCGTGGTTCCTTTTCCTGATGTTGGAGCTAAAGCAAAATGAAGTTTCTCATCGCCTTCTACATCAGATGTAATAACGGACATTGGCATATAGGAGGGCTTCTCAGCTTTTGTGCTTGCTACATATAACATATCAAGATCACGAACTGAGGACCAGGCACAGCAGGCACCAGGGCTGGAACCATCAATGGTAATTAGGTTTTCGCTTTCAATAGTTGGAGGGAAACTTCCACCGGGCCAATGCATAACAAGTGTTTTTTTTCCTGCTTTTGCAGTGACATTAAAGAGTGGTTCTGCTTTTAAAAAACGTGAAGAGAAAGCGCCTAAAGTAATGTCTTTATCATTTTCTGCGGAAACATTATAATCCATTATTCCGTGTGTCATTGGGTAACAGCCTGTAGCTAATGTGGCCCACATTGGTGGTGTGATGGTTGGATTTGCCCCAAGCATCATTAAATCTTCTCGGCAAGATCCAATATCCATCAATTTTTTTAAATTAGGCATTTTTCCTTCTTTTAATAGTCGTTTTGTAAAGCGAGGGTCCATGCCATCAATACCGAGCAATAATAATTTGTTTGTTAAACCTTTGGAACGTAACATAATATGACCTCCCTGAAATGGATTTAATAGAATTATCTTATAATGCTATTATATATAAGATTAAGATTAAAACCCAATCAGTTTTTATCTGTGTATTTTTTCGTCAGGGTACATATTAATCCTGTAAGCAGAAGAAATGTTCGTGGAAAAAACTGCAAAATCCATACATAGTCAGAATCTTCATGGGATGCATCTGTGAGTGGTTTGTATTACAATAGAGCCCGTGACTATAGAGCATCGCCCGGGGGAGTGGTGGATGCTTGTTTTAATTGGAGGGATTTATGATGCGTCGTGGAGGTTCCAAGAAAGCGGCGTTGACACCGGAATTGCAGCGTAAACGCATGTTGACGGTGCCGATTCCTAAGTTGATCATTGGCATGATCATTCCAACGGTGCTGAGTCAGCTCATCACCGTGATTTACAATACAGCAGATACATTCTTCGTAGCACGCATAGGCACCAGTGCTGCGGCGGCGGTGGGCGTGGTATTTTCCCTGCAGTCCATCATGCAGGCCTACGGCTTTGGCATCGGCACAGGCTGTGGCAGTCTCGTGGCGCGATGTCTGGGCGCCGCCCAGAACGAGAAGGCGGAGCGGTATGCCAACAGTGCGCTGCTGGCGGGCTTTGTTGGTTCGTTGGTGATTATGCTCCCAAGCCTTCTGTTTCTGCCGCAGCTCATGCGCCTGCTCGGCGCCACCGACACGATGCTCAGCTACTGTGTGGCGTATGCCCGCCTCATTCTCATGGGCTGTCCTTTTCTCTGCACGTCCAGCGTCATGAGCTGCATTCTGCGCAACGAAGGCGAGCCGATTTATGCTGTGGTTGGACTGGTCATCGGCGGTTTTTTCAATGTCGTCCTTGATCCGCTGCTGATTTTCTGGGCAGGCTGGGGCATCGCCGGTGCCGCAGTGGCCACCGTAGTCAGCCAGGCCTTGAGCTGGTCGATTCTGCTGCGCGCTTTTCTTGCCGGCAAGAGCATTGTCAAAATCAATCCGCGCAGCATCAGCCATCATTGGCGCGATTACGTGGAAATTTTCACCACGGGCATTCCAACGGCTTGCCGCCAGGGCATGGCCAGCCTTGGCGCTGCCGTGCTCAATATCACCGCCTCTCACTACGGCGACGCCGCTGTGGCAGCGGTCACCATCTCCAACAAAATTTATCTTTTCGTGCGCAATGTCATCATTGGCATCGGTCAGGGTTTTCAGCCTGTCGCTGGTTTCAACTTCGGCGCGGGAGACAAGGCTCGCACCCAGCAGGCCTTCATTTTCTCCACCCAGCTTGGCACCGTGATCTGCGTGGTCGCTGCGGTGTTCATCGGCTTTAACACCGAGCTGGTCATGAGCTGGTTCCGCGGGGACGACCCGGCCGTCATCGCCATCGGCAAAAGCGCGCTGCTCTTCGCCTGCGCGGTGATGCCGCTCATGGCCTACTCCACCTTCGTCAACCAGCTCTACCAATGCCTCGGCTTCAAGTTCGCCGCCACCATGCTGGCCTGCTGCCGCAATGGCTTCTTCCTGATTCCAGTGGTGCTGGTGCTGCCGCGTCTCATCGGCGTTGGCGGCGTGGAAATGGCGCAGCCGCTGGCCGATTTTCTCACCTTTGTCATCTCCGTGCCGTTTCAAATCAGTTTCTTCCGCAAACATCTGCGTACATAAAAAATCACAGCGTTCCTTGCTGGCCTGCATTGCCAACAGGGAACGCTGTTTTTGTATTGTGGAACATTGTACTTGAACAACGGAGCCTGGCACGGTACACTATAGCAAAGAGGTGATCATCATGAAGAAAAAATGGAGATTCTTGCTTGCCGGCCTGCTGCTGACCCTGGGCCTTGGCCTCACTCAGCCGGCCGACGCCGCCGTGCGCCTGGAAGTGGATGGACAGGCCATCCCTCTCGACCAGCCGCCGGTCATCCTCAACGACCGCGTCCTCGTGCCGATGCGTGCCCTGGCCGAAGCCCTCGACGCCGAAGTCACCTGGGACAATGCCACGCGGCAGATGATCTCGGTGCGCGGCGATGACATCCTGACGCTCACCATCGACAACTACGTGATGTGGCACAACAGTGAAGCCGTCGTCCTCGATGTGGCGCCGACCATCCTCAATGGCCGCACCCTGGCGCCGGTGCGCGCCGTCAGTGAAGGCTTCGACGCCGACGTGTACTGGGACCACGCCGCACAAACGGTGCGCATAGTGACCGACCAATCCGAGAACTACGCCCGCGACGTGTTCACCCTCACCAATCAGGAACGTATCAAGGCAGGCCTCGCCCCGTTCACCTGGAGCGATGCGCTGGCCGATGTGGCCGCTGCCCATTGCCGGGACATGTCCGAGCGCCAGTTCTTTGACCATGTCAACCCTGACGGTCTCTCGCCGTTCGACCGCATGACCGCCGCAGGCATCCGCTACGGCTGGGCCGCCGAAAACATCGCCATGCGCTATCCTTCGCCAGAAGAAGTGGTGGAAGGCTGGATGAACTCGCCAGGCCACCGGGCCAACATTCTCAACGAGCACCTGACGACCCTTGGCGTTGGCTATTACAAAGGCTACTGGACCCAGTGCTTCACGGACTAAGGAATGTGATTTTTTACTGAAAACGACATAAGTGCTCAAATGTTAGTGTTGTTTTAAGAAAGATAGCTTTATTGGATGTGCCTAAGTGTAAATATTATAATAATGGAAAATATCGACCTTTTGGAAAAAGGATTTTTCATATTTATTGAAATTGCATTTAGATGGTTTAGAAAAAATAGTATTTTTTGTAGGATGGAGAATGAGTTTATAAAAATATACAAAATGTATAAACACCACATTGTATCATTCAAAAATACAATTTGATACTAAAATGTTTAGCGACATAATAGTAGAAAATTAATTTAATAGTAAAATGGCTGCTATAGTAAGGTAAATATTTACCGAGGCAGCCATTTTGTTTTCTATTTTTTTATTTAACAATAGATATTTTGAAAAGACAAAATAAAAGAATTGATGAAATCAGGATTATCTAATAATTCTTTTTGATATGTAAGTGTAAAGAAAGTTTCTGTTGTTGCTTTTGGGATATAAAATGACAAAGAATGATTTTTATCAGAAAAAAGATGATTGAATTCATTATGCGTACAAAGGGTGATACACTTATCGTTTTTTATGAGCCGTTTTTGAATCGCGAAATCATCGATTGTATATATTGTTGATACGGCCATATTTTTTTCAAAAAAGAGATCTTCCTGAAAGGAATAGTTATATACTGTTACAGGAATACAATTCATTATTTCTTGTAAAGATTTAGATTTAATGCAGGATTCAAATTTACTATTTTTTTTATAACAAATACCTAATGGATAAGCTTTTATAACATCACAAATTAATCCTTTTTCTTTTAATAGCTGATTGTATTTTTCTGATTTGAAATTATCTTCATCTATGAAACTTAAAAAACAATATGGTTTTTGTATTGGAATAATTTTAAAAAAGGTATTTACAGAAATTGTTTTTAAAGAAAGTTCTAGCTGAGGATACGTTCGATTTAGGGCTTGATACACTTTAAAGAATTGTGTGTTAGAAAATCTAGGAATAATAAAAATATCAAAAATACCTGTTACATTTTCTACTGAAAGATTTTGGTAGTTCTCACATAATTTTATAATTTGGTTTTTATTTTCTATTATTTGTAAGGCATATTCATATACAGATTCACCGATCTCAGTAAAAGATATTCCCTTAGGAGTACGTTGAATAAGCGGCTGTTTTAAATCTTTCTCTAATGCGGAAATGGCATTTCCTATTGATTGATGTGTGGTAAAAAATCGTTCAGCAGTTTTTGACATTGACAGGGTGTTATGGAGATCTATAAGATATTCGAAATACTTGATTCTCATCGTTTTTCTCCTTTAGATGCAAGATTCTCTTACCGGTAAATCATCGTTATATATTGGAACTTCTGATAAAAGTAATTTATAAGTACAATAAACATATGGAGGTGACTATGAGAAATGTATTCTCATAGCCCATTATCAGGTTTCGGAAGTTAAAACATACTATTTTGAAGGGAGATGCACATAATGAGTTCTGTTGCTGTTAATAATAAAAAATCGTATATGCATGTTGCTGTTATGATTGTTTTAATGCTTTGTGGTAATTTTCTTCCAACATTCGGTCAAATAACACCGTTAGGTATGAAAGTATTAGGTGTTTTCCTGGGATTGCTCTATGGATGGATATTTGTAGGTATTTTGTGGCCAAGTGTGTTAGGATTTTTTACATTATCATTGACTGGAATAATGACTCCGTTAGAAGCTTTTATAGTAGGTTTTACAAATCCAAATACGATCCTGGTTTTGATGTCTTATTTGTTAGCATATTGCCTTGGAAAGATCGGGGTTAATCAAGCAATTGCATATTGGGCGATGAAAAAGAAAGTGTTTGTTGGTCGTCCATGGTTATTTGCATCGGCGCTTGTTTTGGTTACTTGTTTAATGGGTATGTTAGGTGGTTCGTTTGCTGCTATCTTTTTGATGTGGGGCGTTACTAAAAGTATTGCCGAAGAGAATAAAATTGAAAGTGGAAACTTGTTGGTGAATACTGTTTATGCACTTATCCTACTCGGTGGATTTAGTAGTGGTCAGATGGTTCCATTCTTCGGCGGTGTGATTAGCCCCCAGTCAAGTAGAGAGGGTAAATAACAAAAATCATTTTTCATCAA